>Ga0209536_100000443_pt1 | contig 67077 bp, 93 predicted proteins | sample DeeMarSeWOR28_12_FD_187461 | JGI IMG/M metagenome (GOLD analysis project Ga0209536, IMG submission 187461) | Marine sediment microbial communities from White Oak River estuary, North Carolina - WOR-2-8_12 (SPAdes) (version 2) | ecosystem: Environmental > Aquatic > Marine > Intertidal zone >...
GTGATCGGATCCGACCCGTTGATAACCGTCAGCTCAATGATCTGGCCCACTTTCGGGTCAGTCATAGCCGCGACCAGCAAAGCCGCCGTCGGCAGAGTGTCGGTCCGGCTCGCACCAGCGCAATCACGCACGTAGATGCCGGACAGAGCCTCAGCCGCGGTCAGCGTATTGGGACCAGCTGTCGCGTCCGAAACCGGTGTCGGGTTCGTAGACGGGCGATATCTCGACACGAAATACGTCCCGTGCCACGGATAGATAGGACCAGCTTGAATGCAATGCCATTCAACACCGACACTATCCGTCACAACATCGCCAATGGCGTAGATCCCACTGCGCGGTTCACCTGGAGTGTTCTTTGTGTATGCTGCCATAGTGCCTCCTTACCAAGGAATGCCGCCGTAGCGGACTTGTTTCGGTTTGTGTCGAAGCCGTGACATCTCCTGCTTCACTTTCTCGACGTAACTATTAAAGGCGGTTTCGTTTGTATCCGCCAATGCTTTATCGTAAGTCTCGGCATCCTCTTTTGAGTAAGCCATGTATTTCATCCACTTGATCAGATGTAGGTGATGTTGTTCCTGCACTTCCAATTTACAGTCCGTATCTGTGATACGGGGGTACGGTAGCCGGTAGATATGCAGTTTACACACATCATCCGATTCAGGAACTTTATACCAACGGATCTTCCCGTCGGTCAACTCAAGAATTCCTGCACGCACAGCACCGGTATCGGCGTCGTCCAGGAAGTCTATCGGGATCGAAAACCCATAATCTTTCATCTGAAGTGACTCGAGGTCGCCTTCATGAATAAAATCGACGGGTGTTCTAGCCGTTTGCATCTGCCCAGAGCGGATTCGCAGGATGTAGGGAGAGATGTCAGACCACGGCTCGTTGGCCGTAACCGAAACTTGTGTCAGTTCCGGTGTGAAGAAATCGGCGAATCCGCCGAAGCCACGAACGAGCATATCCTGAGCATCTATTAGCCAGAGTAGGATTTCATCATCGCTGAACAAGTAAGGTGTTTCCAGATCCTGTACTTGGCGGCGAAATTCGTCGATGACTTCGGTGATCGTCATTACTCTTCCTCACCGTGCAGGAGCTCACGTCTGTGCTCTTCCCACACTCTCTTAACCTCCTTCACATCGACTTTCCAGCCCAGTGCGGCTGTAATCGACTTGTGAGACGGTATCCCGCCTCCAGTGAAGTCATTCGAATTGTTTCGTTTTACAAGGGCCTTGATAACATCCAGGATGCGTTCAGACCGCTCATCGCTATCTTCGGGAGCCAGAACAATGAGGGGTTCATGGATTTCAACCAATTTCCCTACTTCTTCCTGCTCGATGATCTTGCCCTTTGCATCTATAGGCATGATCCCTTTCTCCATTACTTCTGCATGCATTACCGGTGGTACATATGTCGGTACGTCTCTCACAAACTTCACCGACATTCCGCTTTTCGCACTGCGGACAACGATATTACGGTTTGAAACAAATTCTAAGGGTTTCACAAGTCCCTCCATTGAGAGTTATGTATGGCGCACGCCATACCCGAAAGGGTATAGAAACTAGGTTCCTATACCCTTAAAGGTATTGCTTACGCTTACGTGGTTTTCAGGTTTTCGTTCGCACGTCCCGGCACAACCATGTCCACAATGATGATCGCCTTACCGGCGGTCGCTGCAGTCACAGTGTTCAGGATGGTTGCACGAACGGCCTCTTGACCGTCGTAGACATAACCGTCACCGAGCAGGTCGACCCCTGTCTTCGGAAGATCCGGGTCTTGGAGGTTCAGAGCCCCCGTCTCAGTGTAACGGTTCGGATCAGTCGCGTCACCCAGATCCAGCGTATTCGCTGTTGAGTTAAACGCGGTCACCACGATGACACGCCCGCCCTTCACAACTGCGCCCGGGGGCGGAGTGAAGATGTCAAACGTTGTCAGGTCCGCATCTTCGGCACCGAGCGCGAACTCGTCACCGTTGATGTTGACCATCGTGTCGTCGAAGTTAAACGCAAAAACAGCACTGATCGGCCATTGAGCGTTGGGAAGTTTCAGTAGCTTAGCCATAATTGATCTCCTTTTCCGTTGGCCCTATTACTGCGCAACGTACACGCTGATCACGCCAAAGTCTTGGACGGTCTGCGGGAAGTTGCCGTACTGGGTGAAGAATTGGGGCTTCAGGAACCCGAAGATCTTTCCGGTAGCGATAGCTTGCTGGTTACCGTAGTCGTCGTCTTCTTCGACCCAAGTCGGCATGCCGATGTCGGCCATACCCATAGCTTGAGCACCGCAGAAGAGAACTTGACATCCGTCAACCAGTCCGCCCGCTCCCCACTTGCTGCCTGAGGCCAGACCACGTGTGTTATACACGTGACGGAACTCCCAAAGCTTCAAGCCGTCGAGCATGACGTGCCCACCTTGGAACAACGGGTTACCGTCGCCACGCTTTTGAGCGTGCTGCATCGCTTGGATGTAATCCGGGTCGAGCTTCAGCTTGGACATCGCTGTCGGAGACAGGAACACGTTATACGACTCGTCTTCCCCGTTACCGCGAACACCACGGATGTAGTTTTCCTTGGCGTAGGCCTTCAGCTGAACCAACATGTTGTATGTCGGAGTGTCGGCAGCGGTTACGGAAGCTGTCGCGCCGGCGGTTTCCAGAACTTTGTCCGTTCCGTTCCAGCGCAACGCACGCCCGTTCGTCGGGGCGACAACGTCAGCAGCGTATTCCAGGTTGATGAAGTCAGAACCCACGCGGGTTCCACCATTGTTTTTGTTGCTGTAGGCAACGCCTGAAAGCGTCAGGAACGACAGCTGGTCCATCCGATCTGACAGCCAGTACGCTAGCTGGTCGCGCGAGGTCGAACGGAAGTTAACGATCGATTTCTGATCGCTCATCCGACCTTCGGACTTGTTCGCATTACGTAGCTGGTCGATACGGATAACCTTGTCGTACGCCTTGATACCTTCTTCGTTACCCTTTAGGGCACGGTCTCCGGCCACGCCGTCGCCTTCGAGATCGATGACGAGGGTCATGACGGCGCGAGCGCCTTTTTCGGTCTTCGTCAGCTCATCGATATGCTGGATCATGCTATTGGCAGATTTGCCAAGGAACTTGTTCGTAAACGACATGTTCCGAGCTTGTTTCCACAGATCGCGTGACCAGACCGTTTTCTGCTCGGTAGTTAGCCGAGTAAAGTTTGTTGTAGCCATAGTGGCTCCTTCACGGTTATTGATCTTGTTTTACCATTGTATCGCCATGGTGTAGCGAACGCTGGCGTTGAAGGTGCCGCTACCTTCCGGAACTGTCGTGCCCGGAAACCGAGGTATTGCAATTTGAGCGCGTATTCTACCCTAAAAGGGCTTAAATGTCAAGCTTTTCGATCTTTGACCGTTCTATCTCGTTTTCGCTTGGTATACCCGGCTTAAAGCGCTCCTTCTGGAGGGGCCCCTGCCGTCCGAGTTCGTCAATTAGGTAGTAAAGATCTACAGCACCGGTTCCTACCTTGTTCATGATTGCGGGGTTTGCCCCATCGATATAACACAGCTTAGCGACCTTCCCGCTCACCAAATCCAAGGCCCGACCTTCCATAGCGGTGGACTTGATATCGTCTTGAAAACTATCCCTAATTTCTGTAATCGAGCAGGGATCTTTGGTCAAAACCACCAGAAGTTTATCATCGCCATCTAGAATAGCGGACATAACCCTCTTGGGCTCGGGTGAAAGGCTGGCGACAGCGCACGCCGAGAGGGCGAGCATTGCGAGTGCGGCGATGAGTTTCTTCATGGTGTCTCCTATTAGCTTCTGTTTTAAATTAACCCGTATACCCGTGCCACGCCTGCCGTCCACGTTCCGCTGCCTGTGATCAAACGTAAACCGCGTATAGAAGCGGTGTCTCCGCGATACACAGTGCCTAATACCTGGTGAGCAATGGGTGGACCAGTATTGGTTGAACCATACGAACACTTCCACATAGCGATGTATTCCTTACCTGACGCGTAGGCCGTCACCGGATCGAAGACATCGATGACCATATCCACTGGTTCGGAGTTGGCGAACCACGGTGAAGCACCGTAAGCCGGGGTAAAGGTCGCACCTGTAGCTCCGTCTACCGCCGTGACTGTCGTGCCGGAGTGATGAATTACCCACTGCCGAGAAGTGGAGACTACAGAGTCAGCGGCGTTGAGGAAAGAAGCCGTAACAGCCGCGTCCGCGGTGCCGTAGAAGCCGTGGTATTCGATCGCATACCTACGGTAGTCAGCAGAGAACACATTCGACAGATTGAAGTTCGCCGACGCAGCTGGGACCACATTCTGTGTAAGAAGTAGTGTGCGCCCGGCGGTGGCTCCCGCGATGATAAACGCCCCCGGCCATCCGCCGACCGTGCAAGTCCACTCCGTCCCGTCGGAGTCCGTTACTACGTCGCCTTTCAAGTAACGCCCACTAACCGGGGCGCCCGGTGTATTTTTTGTGTAAGCCGCCATTATTGTCTCCTATTAGCTTCCGTAGACTGCGATTGCGCCCGAACTAAAGTTCTGAGCAGAACAGACAAACGAGATACCTGCCCAAGATGGCGACCCGGCAAAGACCGCTGCCTGACTATACCTCCAAACTGGTTCACCAGCGTTGGTTCCGGGGAAACCGCACCACCAGTAGTGGACCGAATCGGCCAGTTGTGGTTTAATGATTAGGATTTCACCAGAAATAGCCTGAGATGTTGCGTGGTTGCTTACACTGCGCATAAGCGGCCAGGACGTTGTGAGGTTTGCGTTGAAACCTGCCAATGTCGTACCAGTCTGGGAATAACCCGTCTCCTTGCTCGTATAGCTTTGGGCCGCATCAGCTGCGTCCAAAGTAAACATACTGAAGAATGACTGGTTAATGATGAGTCTCTCAAGGACAATCTTGAACCTCGTATAGTCCGGGTTATTCACAAACAGATTGCTGAATACTTCGGACGCCTGTCCTGACATAACACGCCGTTCTATTAGCGCGGATTCTCCGCCGGCTTGTAGGACAAACTCACCCGGAATACCACCATTCACGCATTCGTAAACCTTACCATACGAATCCGTTACTGTGTCCCCAGGAAAATATTGACCATTCGTGGGTTTACCAGGGGTACTTTTTGTGTATGCTGCCATAGTTTCTCCTAAATTCCAGCCATATAGGTAGCTATGGCATTAGTCATAGCTGTTAGTTCGGTATCGTTCAGACTTGCTCCGAGCCATCCAGCGGATATTCTCTGGGACGAACCGGCCTGCCCATTTTGATACAAGAAAACTATGACACCCGTCGCTTCTGGTGTTGCGGAGGTACTTCCAGTGGTGTCGATCTCTGTGCCGTTATGTACGAGTCGGATAAGTGTGCTGCTGTTCCGATCAACCGCCACCAGCCCTGAAACCGTCGCTGGCGCGGGCACGAGTTGAATGAGCGTGCTATCTACACCGTGAATGTTCCCGCGAGCTTCGCCAGCGGGGAACGTGAGCCTCGATATCATCGAGTTCTTAGCTGTGGTCGTAGATCCTATAACGTTGCCGTCATTAGCCGCTTGTGTGTTCTTGTAATACACACCCATACACGCGCTGTTCTGCACGTAGTGGGTAAAGGAGTCTGGAGCAGTGTTTGTGCTAAGGTACGCCTGGTTGGATACGTGGCTTCCCGCCCATCCGTCGTCGGCCACAAATGTAATCGTGCTACCCAGCACGCCGTTAACAGCTAGAATCTCGCTGGTGTTAACCCAATTGATCCGCGAGGGCTGGTTATCGTGCCCCGCAAACATGCAGAACCAATCGAGTTTATCCCATACGCCCGCGGTTTTAAGACTGCCGACCACGTTATCGATCAGCATAGCGCGAGCTCCAGTCGGTTTGGGATCCATCGTAGCCACGATCGCCGTAGCTTCGGGATTCTGGAGTGCGCCGCCGCCCGCAGCGATCACTGGCGCATGAGCCCGTCCGATTGCTCGGGCTATCGCTCCTCGTCCCTGGTTACCCTTGGCTGCAGGTCTGTACGAAAACGGAATGTAGCGATCGTCGGCCATTACGCAGCTTCCCAAATGATCGCGCAAATATCTGTATCCACAGCTAGTTTAACTGTGATACCCTTATCTAACAACGCACCGGCAAACAACTTGCCAGACTGTGCTACGCCAGCAGCCGCTGAATGGACCACGTTCGCATTAGCCGATGACGAAACCGCTCCCGGACCGTCACCGGATACGTCATACGATGTTGATACCACGGTAAAGCCCGTAGCACCAGCTGCCACATTAAAGTAGCCATCATAGACACCTGTCGCGACACCGACGTAAACTCTGAAACCAGCTGGAGTAGCGCCGGTCGTTGGAGCATCCCATGTAACCGCGACGCTGCCCGCACCTCCACCAGCTGTAACAGTATCGTTATCTTCTGTGCCTTCGGCTGAAATGTTTCCGTCCGCATCCACCGCAACCACATTGATGAAGTACTGGTCATCCGCCAGTGACCCACCAGAGGAAGAAGCCGTTGCACCGATGTTGCCGACAGTGTCCACAACGAGTGCGCCCCGCGCATTACGGACATCGATAACCCCAGTTGTGGTCAGCTCCGGCAGAACCAGTACGAGATACGCTGCCTTGTTGCTGATCACCTGCTCTTCCGTAGTCCCGGAGAGTCTTGTGATATTAATAGCCATAGTTACCCCCTACTTTCTAAGTCTCAGTGTACCGGGGGCGCTTGGCTGGCCCGGTTTTACGAATACCAAAGGGACGCTTTTTACGCTCTCCTCCATGAATATTCCGTCGTCCACAATTGCCGTCATCTCGAACTTCTGCTGGCCGTTACTAATCCCGTCGATGTTCCAAACACATTCTTGGTTGGTCGATGGTACTATACCTACGTCCGCATCGTTATGATATACGCGGCAGTGTGTGACCTCGGGGGTAACATCACCGACCACTTCCACAGCGAATGCGTTCATAGAAAACAGAAGCAGTGCAGCTGCTAAAATAGCTTTCATATTACCTCCGAAATTTCTTGTTCGGTAAAACGGGCGAACCACGCAGTCCTTTCCGGGCTGCCCTTTTTTGTTTTTTACTCGGTCTCCCGACTTGAGAGCCGTAGGTTCCTGGTCCAAATGCCATGGTTCGCCTCCTAGGTTACAAAATATCGCCTCGCATGCGGGCTTTTTCTTCGTCGGTCAGCTTGTCCCATTCAGCTTCTGAGAGCTTGTCGGGATCTTTCAAGGAGCCTTTACGGCCTGCCTTGTCGCTGTCCAGTCCGGCCTTCTTACTGTCCGCCGGTTGCTGACCCTTTGCTTCGAGGCCTTTCTTCACTGCTTCTTCCTTCCGCTTCGCCGCGGCTTCCTCGGCCTTTCTCTTGGCCTCGGGGTCCTCACTTTTGTCATCTTTCGATTCATCAGCTTTCGGCTTTGCGGGAGCTCTTCCATAGACCGCCCTTACCGCCTTGCGTAGCGCTTCGGTCGATCCATGCCCTTTTGCTTCAAACGCCTCCTTGAGTTCCATGATCTCGCTGGCTGCGTCGTCGTCGTACGTATCCTCGTTTTCGGGATTCAACTCGGGATGCTGCACTTCGAGTTCCTTAACAAGAGCGTCGTACGTTACCTTCTCGATCGCTGCGGCTGTGGCTCGAGCAGCGTGCTGCGCTGCCTTGGCTTCTGCGATCTCCTGGTTCTTGCGACGGATTTCCTTGCGGAGACGTTGCTTGGTCTCTGCGTTTCCATCCTTGATCGCCTCTTCCAGTTTATCTTCCAACGCATCGATTTCATTCTCAACCTTTTCCAGGTCGAGTATGCCTCGTTGCGCCTCCATCTCTTCCTCAAGTTCAGCCAACTTTTGCTGCGCTATTTCGGCTTCCTTTCGGGCCTTAGCTACAGCTTGGTCAAACCGCGACTTTGGAATCCGGGGTTCTTCCTTGTCGTCCTTTTTGTCCGACTTTTTGTCCCCTTCATCCCCTTGTTTATCATCAGCATCAGCGTCTTTGGACTTGTCATCCTTGTCGCCTTCGCTGTCCTTGTTAAGGTCGCCGGCGTCTTCGGATCTTACGTCCTTGTTCTGATCGTCCGTATCGCCGGATTCATCGCTGGCAGTGACTACGTCACCGCGATCTTCGTTGATGTCCTGGTCCTGGTTTTGGTCCTTGACATCCTTGTTGTCATCGCTCATGCTGCTTTATCTCCTTGGTTGTCCTGCGGTTGGGCCATCTTTCCGGAGCGGATGGCGTCTGCCTTCGCGTCTCCTTCTTTGGCCATGTTTCGCGCCTTAATCATTTCCTGAGCGCGTTTGAGGCGGGCCTCCTCCTGCTTAATTTGAAGCTTGAGGCGAGCCATTTCTTCTTCGTGGCGCATCTTCTGCTGATGCTTCTCTTCGTCGAGTTGCATCTCCTGTTGCGCCTGTTGCATTTCCATTTGAACCTTAGCCTGCTCGCCCGGTTCTCCCTTGGCGAGCACGGCCGTCTCTGCGGTGGTCTTAGCGGCAGTAGCTTGCTCACGCAGCGTTACGGCCTCGAGACGCGCGGCCTCGGCCTTCATGTTGGCTAGTTCAAGTTCTTGCGCCATCAGCTGAATCTTCTTCTGCATCTCAGCCTCGGCTGACTTTGCCGCTTCGCGTAGCGCCTGAATCAGACGGGTCTTATCGACGAGATTCGAGTTCTGGATGAGGAATTCATTCGGGATCGGGATGCCCAACTTTTCTTTGAGCATGACCGCCTGTTCAAACTGCGACTCTTCCATTGTCTGACGCGCGGGTTGCGATATGATATTGATATCATAACGTCCCAGAGTAATGTCATTCTGGATTTCTCCAGTCGTCGGATCCGGCCAGTTAATCTGAATGTCCTCTTGATCACCGGTCAACTCATCTTTCGTTAGCGTCATGATCCGATGGTCAGTATAGTACTCCTGGACGAGGCTCAGAATGTTGCGGGCGAGCCAGTGGTCAGTCCGCTTCAAACTGTCCAACGCCGGGAGCAAACCGATCTCTCCACGCACGTTGTTGGCTTCGATCTGATCCGCGGACACATCGGCCCGGGTCATACCCATCTGAGCGTCACCGCGCATCGACACCGACTTGATATAGTTCTCACCCTTTCGTGACAACATATCCAGACCCTGAGGAACTTGGTTCGGTTGGATCTTCTCGGCGTCGTCAACATCATTTAGTTCAAGCACCAGACCGGTTTTTGAACCCTGCATCTCCAACTCGTCGGTCGTCATGTTCAGAAGCGATCCGCGCTTCACCTTCCAACCTGAGTTCGCAGTTGTGTTGATAACGTGTAGTTCTTGCGATGTTGACTTGTTCAACAAGTCTTGCGGGTCGAGTAGATTCTCGACCAATCCTACCGTGGCACCGTAACGGAAATACGGGAAGTAGGGAATGATAGTGAAGTGTCTGTATGGTGACCAATCATCATGCAGCACGAGGTCGTCAGCTGTCACCGTCCAACGAATGCGATGTCCGACGTCCTCTGTCAAAATTACGGGGATGCCCGCTGCGCGCTGGTTCTGAACGTAGGCGGCAATTTGATCTGGGTTCCATGAGAACGGAACAACCATTCTGTCCCCCGTGCGGGGATTAACTACGCTGACGATCTTGGCGAGTTGTTTATATTGTCGTTCGATGGTACGAACGTACCGTGCGACCGACGGATCGTCGTCATGATCCTGCGCGAGCGAGCTCTGTCCGCCGAAGCGATCTGTTACAGTATCGATCGAGTCATACCCATACAGGAGCGAGGATCCGCGTGTGCGGAGTATGTCAGCGTCCGCTTTGTTATAGAGGATCTCAATATCGTCAGGCGTATACCAACGCGTGACGATAACATCGTTCCATGTGTCCGGGTCAGCCATATCGGCGTCCGGGTCTGGAAGGACATTACTCGGGTTAACGTTCTCGATCACTACATCGCCGGCGATGTTCTGTTCGAAGTTCATACGGACGTCAAGATACCCTCGTGAGGTAATTGTTCCGTCGATGAACATCTCTGTGCGTCTCCAGTTCAGCTGGTTGTCGTAACTGATCACTCTAAACAATTTGGTTAGAATGTCCGCATTACCCGGAGGCGCTCCGTATCTGGCTTTGAAAGCGGTCTCGTTGCGTAGCTCGATCTGTTCCCCGAAGATTGAGGAAAGCGTACCGAGGATCTTGTTAACCGTGATGGCAGGACGTTGCTGCGAGCGCAGAAGCGCGAGCACACCCTCCTCCCATTGGTTACCAATGAAGTAGGCGTTGCACTTCTTCGCCTTTTGAATGAACTCGAGGTGACCGCTATCCCGAGCGTAGGTGTAACGCTCCCATTGGTCCTGGCTCAACCTTGCGTTTCTCGGCATACACACCTCCAGTTTAAGCCGCGTATTATACACCCTTTTTGCGCGGGGCGCAAGCCCCGCGGCCGTATCTAAACCTTACCGACAAATGCGATCGGTGACCCAACAATATCGGCAAACCCCACCTGAGCCTTCAAGTCGTTATCCAGCAAGGTCACGCGGTTATCTGTTTGATCCGGTGGAGAAAGTTTCGAATCAGGAGCATTCAGGTTCCCGTGCATAGCGAGGACGTTCGACGTAGCCGTCGGCTTAGTTGTTGGGTTATAGTCCAAAAAGGTGCCGATATTGTAGTTATTCCACGCTTTCGATATATTGAACGTGGCCGTGTAATCCTGCTCATTGCTCCCTATATCCAGGTGAGCAGCCCCTGAAATAGTGTCCACATCGATCGTGACCCCGTTCTCAGCCGTGCCCTCATCCGGGGCAATATTACCCTGAATGAAGTTAATCGTGACGTCGTCCAACGGGCACAGGCCGAGGTCGACCTTGTACTCCCGAATATAGGGTCGAAACACCTTCCACTTGGTGATATTCTCGGATCCGGACTGGACGAGGCTGTCGTCGTTCACAATCAAGCTCGCCTCCCGATCCTCAGCGAACATAACGAACGCCGCGCGATGAACCCGGGTCTCGGTGAACCCTTGGAACCGCTGGCGGAACCGATCCCACTGATAGTCGTTCCCGAATACGGACGAACATACCGTCACCAACAGCATCGTAGTCGGATCGATGTAGTAGCAGTCCGGGTGCAGTCCGTAGGGGTTGGGGAAAGTAATTGTAAAGAACTCCGAGTTCGACGGTCCTTCAGTTACCGCCAGCGAACGGGACCGGGACCCGTGGTTATTCCCCACGCTGGATCCTCGCCCGTTGGAATACCCGAATTCTATGTTCGTATATGACGGTGAATTCTCCCCCGTGCCACCGTACAGCCTGTTCGGGTAGTTCATCGTCCATATACCAGACGACGCGTAACAACTGAACCCCGGCACTACAGGTGGGATGTTCGCCACCCTTAGACCGTCCCAAGTAACCGTTCCACCGACTACTGTAACCGGGGGCGTCGTAAACGCAGCCACCGTCCCGTAGCTCAACGTCCACCGCGTCTCGACCGGGTCCTCCCCGTCGAAGTAGACGTAGATCGGAGCATCCTGGGTGGGATACTGCAGTACCTCCGGACCTGAGGGTGCGAAAGCGTCGAGACCAGCCCATTCAGCCGAGTCCGACGGAATCCACGTCTGGCCCGTTATAAGTGGGGTAAAGACCTTGTTACTGTCCAAGTTGACCAGGACCGCCTGCACCGTCGGTATGGCCTCGTTGTACGTAAGCGAAATCTCCCACTGGTTCATCTCATAGTGAGATTCCGGCAAATTCTCTGCCCGGCCGAGCACGATCCGTACCTTCTGCCCTGATGCGCTGAACGCCCACCCATGGTCCGTGTACCACGGAGTCCCGGCATTGGCGCCTGTGTACGGCGGAGCCATGGCCGTGGCATCCAGGACCTCTATCACGTTCTCGCGCATGCCGTAGACTTTCGCCCACCACAGGCTGGTGGTGGTTCTATACTGCTGCCAACCCGGGTTCTCAGCCAGCTCCGCGTCCGTGGGCTGGTATGTCGTTATCTGGTACGAATCACAGCAGTTCTTCTTCACCACAATCGGTGCAGCATACAACCCAAGCGATGAGATCTCAATCAGGAAGTGCTTGGTCTTGCCATCCGACAGGGTAAACTTGACGATCCCGTGCGTGCGACCGAAGCTGTGGTCGAAGGGTGCATTAGCCTCCGTGCTTGGGGGCCCTGCCACGTGGTAGCATCCTACCACCCTTCTCATTATCCCGGTGTACTTGCTGGCCTGGTTCCTTGTTATAACGGTCCCTGTGCTCAGGTCCGTGGGCGGTGTCCACTTCTTCAAGCGCTTCTGAACTGCTCCGCCAACCCTCTCGACTTCGCCGTCGTTGTAATAGGCATCATAATCCGGGTTCAGAGCTGGTCCGCTCTTCACCAACAAGAAACCGCGCCGATCCTTACATCCTCCCTTGATCCGGATCATGCTCGAGAAGTCCGAATCATAGATGTCGATCGAGTGCCCGGCTACCTCCCGCCAACTCTTGCTGATAATAGGCAGGCCCAGGTTCTCGCGCAGAGTACGCTGAATCTCGTACTGAAGTTCAGCCCACTTCTTGATCCCGGCCGGAGTTCCCGGGTCTATTTCCCGAATACGTCGTTTCATGAGGCCAGCATTCTTTTCGCCTTCGCACGGATCCGTGCCTTCTCACTGGCCGACTTGGCATGCCGGATCAGGAGTAAGGCCGCTTTAGCATGGGCTTTGTCCGGAATCGGGTATGCCCGGCGCTCCGGGACCGCGAACGTGGAACTGCGGAGACCACGTCTTTGTTTTGCTGAGAGTTTTGCCATGGTTCTCCTTTCCATAAGGGTTTTTTCGGTCTGTTACGATATGTTACGATCTTGTTACGAAATTTGTTCTTTATAATCAACGAACTGTTACACATTACCACACTTTAACTTTCATCTGCAAGTGCTTGAATCTACAGGTTGCGTTTGGTTTTATGCGACGAAATTAGCCCTTTTCTATATTATATTTATATAAAAATAAAAAAAAATAATTTTTTTTATTTACAGTAAAAGGTACACAAAGATCGTAACATAAATTCCGAAAAATTGCATGATTCGTCTGTAGAATCAAGGTTTTAAGCCCGAAAAAAGATCGTAACAAGTCGTAACAGTTCGTTGATCTATAACGACAATTTTCGTCACAAGATCGTAACAAGATCGTAACATTTCGTCGCACTGTTGCAAAAATGAGACAGTGTGGTAAAAATACAACAGTAGAAACCTCCTATGTACCTAGTACATTCCTCCTAGTACATTCCTCCTAGGCTCCCATGTGGGTCTTGCCTTTCCCAACGCTGTTATACCCCATCTGATACCGTTTGAGTTGTTCTGCGACCGTAAGTTCCCGTCCTTTTCCAAAAGTTGCTGGCCTCGGCCTCACCGGCGGGGTCTTGTTGACCGCCATCTGGACCGTCCAGGCGAGTGAGTCGATCGTGTCGTCGTGGGCCCCAGCCGGGAACCGCAAAGCTTCCCGCATGAGGTCGTCCACCCATACGGCCCCTTTCGGGAACGTGACCTTCCCCAACTGCATTCTGGCCTGAAGCGGGCGTGCCCGAACCATCTTATCCCGAATCGGCTTGAGAATATTCTCTTCCGAGATCGAGATGTAGATGCGTGTTTCCTGCATCCGTTTCTCGAGCGCTGAACGCAGTGTTCGCCAGATCATGCCGTCTTCGGCACCGAACATGGCTTTCGGAAATTCTTTAGCCAGTTGCAAGATCTCGTCAATGATCTTGTCAGTGCTGTTCGTCTTGAATCTTACCTGCTTTACGACGTGCAGGTTATCATCCCAGTCTTGGGCAATAACTGTACCAACAGTCCAGTCGTTCGTCTGTTTCTCGCTGATAGCGAAGTCCCATGCGATGTACTGGTTGCACCGATCGATAGTCTCCCTTGTGAGGGGTTTATCGCGGTACCGGAACATATCCTTGTTGAAGTACGCTCCTTCCTCGATAATCGGGGACTGTTGATACAGCGCTGCCCAAAACCTTAGGCCTAATGTCCGTTTAATCTTATTAAGTTGGGTAATTCCGTACCGATCCGGGTGCAACGGTTCGCCTTTTGCACGATACTCCTCATCTTCTTCCGCGATCGCTGGATAGCGGATGATTTCAAATTGGTCGACGTCTGGATCGTCCGGATTGTCTTGCATCTCCTGCTGTAGTCGGCCCTGGAGGTCGTCATAATGCCAGCATGTCTGGATCACTAAGACGCCTCCCCCGGGCGCTAATCTTGAATACGCAGTGGAACGATACCAGTCCCAGTGTTTGTTACGAATGTCTACTGAGTCGGCTTCTTCCGCGTTCTTGATCGGGTCGTCAATGATAAGGATGTGCGCACCTTTACCCGTGATCGGCCCTCCGACACCTGCCGCGTTGTAGCCTCCGCCTCCGAAGCCGCTTGGAGATTGAATGCGCCAAGATCCGGCAGCCATGAATTCTGGATTAAGCTTAGTAGCGGGAAAGATTCGGCCAAACTGTGTGGTGCGGACGAGGTCTCTACAGTCACGCGAGAAGTCGAGCGCAAGGGCTTCACCGTAGGAGCAGCAGATAAATTCATGTAGTGGATTATGTCCAAGATGCCAGGCCGGGAACATTTTTGACGCGATTTGCGATTTCCCATGACGCGGTGGAACCAGCAACATGAGTCGGGGTGATTTTCCTTCTTCGACATCCTTCGAAAACTTTTCAAGGCGCGTACAGATATCATGGTGAACCCATCCTGCTTTGTAGTTTGGATGAAAACCCTTGACAAATTCAATCAGTTTGCGACGTTGGAGCTCGCGGCGCGCAAGTTCGCGGGTGGCGGCGTCTGTTTCCAGTTTTGCGCCTTCTTCCACCACGTCTAGCTTCACGGCCGCGGCTCGCTTACGTGCCATCTTCTGATGTTTTTTATTCAGAAGACGTTGCTTCGCGATCTTTTTAAGTTCCTCGCGAAGCATTTTCTCTTGGCGACGATGCTCTACCTTCTGCTCGAGCGTTTGAGTAACAGAATTACTCTTCACGCATGAGCGGCACTCATCATGGTGCTTGTAGAAGACAGTAGCGGGTCTGTCCTTCTTACACGTCGGACAGAATCTTGTCTTCTTCTCTTCTTGGGGTAACATCAATCACCTTGGCATTCGCCAATCTCAACAATTCATCTTCAGTCAGCTCGGTAAGTAGCTTTTGGAGGTCCTGTTTGTTCATGTCCCGCGTGATTTTCTTTACTTCGGGGGCATAGAAGCCCAGCATCTTGCCCATTTCACGGGCGGCCTGCACGATTCCAGTCGGATCGGCCTGTAATTTGGCCAGATCAGCAGCTTCTCGCAGCATTTCGATGACCATTTCCTTCGTTATGCCTACGTTTGAAGCCGTTTCAGCCCGAACCCGAGCCAACTCCTGGCTGACTGTTTCGGATTTCTCGATTCTTTCAGCCACAGGATCCCCTCCGTTCTCGGAATATCCAGCCATGATCGCCGATTGCTCTCTCGAGAGACCCCGCGCGCGGTGCTGAACGTACTTCGCCTGCTTTTTGGTTAATTTAGCCATTTGGACGCGTATTATACGCTAAAATTTTTGAAAAATCAAGCGTAAATTGTTGCAAAAATACGACAAAAATTTTAAAGAAAAGGGTCCCCTATCAATAATTTAGGATATCCAGATGTCGGTGGGTCCCCTCTCCCGCGCCGCCGAGGCCCGGGGTGCCCGGTTCGTTCGACCGGAGTCCCACGCTGTTGGGACCCCTGGCTCGTCGCTCTGCGCCTGCACAGGGCTCGTCGCTCCGCTCCTCGTGCTCCGTTCGCTTCCGCTCTCTCCGCTGCGCTCGGTCCTTCGTCCCTCGCGCTCCGTCTTACGGTTGTGTGTTCGCTCTGAACACACTACATAGGAGATGGACGATGAGCGCAGCATGGGCTGGGCCTGATGTGTTTGACGTTGAGGCAGTTGGTAGCTTTGTCCCCGAGGATACGGGGTATGGCCCGCAGTACGATGTGGATGACCCTCGGGTCACCAAGATCGTCCTGCGGTTTGCTCGTTTCAGTGATGTTCTTGCGAAGGAGGTCGAGTAATGAAGCTCTTCGGTAAGGAGTACAAACTGGTGAAGTTCGAGGCGCATCATGAGGTGCGGGCTCTGTACAACGAGCAGTTTGCCAAGGGCATGCACGGTCGTGACGCAGTGCACCGTAAGCTGCGCCCTATCGGCAACGCCCTCAGTACAGTGAACGCTGCTGCTAAGGTCGCGGTCGTGAGTACCGTGGCCCGAGTGCATGGTTTCCTGCACTGGTAGCAGAGGTCGGCGGTACCCTGTAGCATTGTTGCAACAATGTCGCTTTTTTACAACACCCTTTGGGGTATAAGGAGTTTATCATGAGTTTCGCACGATATGGTAATGTTGAGCTGAAGAAGTACCTCTCGCACGGAGTGTCGCGGTACGAAGGGCCTCTGACCTTGGAAGATGGTGAGACTGAACTCCGTTTCGTGGGACTGTCTTACCCGGACAAGCCCTATGAGTTCGACATCGTTGATCCTAAGAACGGCTGGATGAAGCTCGACGAGTTCAAGCTCGAGCAGTTCGGAGATCAACGTCGTCAGGACATTCATGTCCCAAACCTCGGCCTGAGCTTGCGCGCTTGGATCGGAAAGACCCGTAAGGGTAAGTTCTGTATCAAGTTCGTAATCCTCGACGAGAAGGGCATGCCTCCGGCACCCCGTCCTCGGTAATTTGCGACCTGGTCGCATGGTAGTCGTTTATCGGAGCTAGCTGCGGGGTAACCGCGGTGAAGGGGCGAGCGTTAAGCCACTGTGGCAACACGCTCCCCCGCTCCACCACTTAAGGAGACTTATATGAAGATCATAGTTGACATCGAAGATCTGCAGGCTGATGAGCAAACGCTGAATCACTTGACGCATGTGCTTTATGGTGCTTTAACAGAGTTTGTCGCTGTCCGTTGTACAGAGTATGCTGGCAAAGACTACGTTGCACGCCGGTATCCGACTCTGGACGCCATGGACGCCCAAGCTATGCGTACTACAATCTGGCAACGCTGTAGGGTTGCCGATGAACTTCGCGCAGCTTGTGCCCATGGTGTTACTATTGAGGAGTAATAGCCATGTTAGAGATCGTATTGTGGTTTGGCTTCATAACCGCGATCGGTGAGTTCATATTGTTGAAAACACTGCCCTGTAGGCTACGAGCTTGGCTCGTAGGGCCAGGGCAGCATCTGACCCACTTTGGGTTTGCTGCATTCAACTTATGGATTCATTGGGGCACAGTGACTGGTACGATGACTGCTGTTGTTGCATTCATTGTATCCACAGTCGTCTGTGATTTTGTGCGTCGCACGACAACGCGTAGCGCGTAACGTCAGCACAAGAGCATAAGCCCTAATCCTTAACTACTTAAGATAAACGCCAACGTGTGAGAAAGGAGCAGCATGGGGAAAAATATAAAGGTAGGCGATCTGGCCTATATATACCGCTCCGCTGCATGCTGCGGTGCGAACAACGACATTGGAAAGATCGGCCAGATAGCAGCCATCCATAGAGTAACACTGTGGTGTACTAAATGCTGGACAGCGTACACCGGAATGTATGCAACTTGGACTAGTAGTCCTGTCGATACTTATCCCATCTACATGCTCAAACCCATTGATGGACTGAGCCAGGATGAGAAGCTCGAAGAGTCCATATTTCATCCCTATGGAGAGCACGCTCGGGTAACAGAAGAGGCAGCAAAGCCCTCGCGTCCCGTCCCACAGAAGGTGTAGTTTAGTTAGAGGAGTCGCATATGGTAATTATGAATGATAGACGTAGAGCCAAACTGCTGAGCAGGTTGTGGCAACACGACAGTGTCGCTGCCATACGGATCGCTGTGTGGTACTACGACGCAGATATTTTCTTTTATCTATGGTAGTCCACATGTGGAGACACAATTTATGTCGCTACTAAAGAAGGTCACAGTCCTAAGTCCTCTGGTTGAGGAGCTCGGTGTATTCATCGTGCCCGAGAACTCAGTTGCTTGTAATCTGTTGTTATACCTGCTTGAGGAGAAAGAGATTGCCTATGACATCGAATCCATCCAAAGACCGGGGTCGCGTAGTTCACTGCAAGAAAGAGAAGTTTGATGTATATATCGGACGGCCTGGGTACTTCGGTAATCCGTTCGTACTACATCGAGAACAAGATCGTGAGTCTGTCGTTCATCGTTACGAGCTCTATGCTCGGAAGCGCATGATCGAGGACATCGAGTTCGAGAAAAAGATCAAAGACCTGTACGGCAAAACGCTTGGATGCTATTGTGCTCCAAGACTTTGTCATGGAGATATCTTGTTAAAAATCGCAGAGGAGCTACAGTAATTAACCAATGGATGAGACGCCCAAATGGTAGGGCACCGGGCTGTAAACCCGTGGTCGGCTAGTTCCGTGTAGGTTCGAATCCTACCTCATCCACCAAATTTGCACTATGGAGCCGCTATGAAAACCTTCTTAGTAGACTACAAATACAGAGTCAAAGCAGTCAATGATGTAGATGCGCAAGAACGCACGCTATTGTACATCTATAACTCTGATTACCGTAATGCGTGCAAAGCATCGAGTAATCCAGTCGTCAAGGAAGAGATCACCATCAGACAAGTAACTGAATCAGACGGATGGGAGATAGCACCATGAAAATACGTAAGATAGTAACTGTCGAAACAAGAATGTTCAGAATCATCGTTATGTGCGGCATAGTTATATTCTTGTTCTCAGTTATTTGTTTGTTAGCCGCCATTATGGCAGAACAAGAGTTGCGTTACCTGCAGAAACGCAGCTCATATCCAATACGTGTTGAGAAGGAGATCTTCGATGTTGGAACCTACAGGTGTCAAAAACAGCTCGATTACGTCATCTTCCCACGGAAAGGTCAAACGTACGTATTCGCATGTAGTGACGGCAACAAATACAAAGACACCATCACCCTTACAACGACAGTGGATAAGCCAGCAGTCGACTATGCATTGGACTAACTGGCTACTGACCGTTTTCATATTACTACTCTTGTCTTTCGCTTATAGTAATGTTGATGGTGCTGATTTATCTTTGAAGGATAAAGTAGGGTCAGTACTTATTTTGCATGACAGTAAGTGTGATAGTAAGAAAGTACTTTATGTCATGACATATAGAAAGCTTCCAACGAAAGGAATGAAAAATGCTGAGTTCTTCTCAGTCAGTAAAGGAGCAACAAAAGGATGCTGGGATGCGAACCCGAAAACAGGACAAATCTTCCTCCTCTTCGAAAACGGCATGTGGTCAACCAGTTTCTATCTACACCAGTTTGGAGAAGAAGGCAAAGAGCTCAGACCTCGTAGCGGCCAACAGAGTAAACACCATACTAACAAGAAACAGTTCTTCGCCGAATTGGCCAGAGACACAGCTAATGATGGCTATATTACATCAAACAGTAATGGATCTAATAAGCCCGGAAGATGAATACATTGAAGCAAATGCAAGAAGGTTTCTAAGAATGAAATGGTTCACAATGGTTTGTGACTATTGTGGTTTAGATCCACAATTTGCTCGCGAACTGATAAGAGGAGCTCATGAAATCAAGAGACAACGAAAAACCCATTGAAGTAGCAATCGACTCAAGTTCACCTTTATGGCGCCTGCTTGAGCCGATAGATCCAAACGGTGATCCTCTCGACCTGTTAATCAGGGCTGAGGATGGCGACGAAATCGCAATTTCAATCTTAAGACCATGGAAAGGAAACACAATGAACTACCTGAATCATCTTGTAAACGAATGCGACGAGAACCGCATCAGTCAGTCTGCCCTCGTCACGGCGATTCGTTCCATCGCTAACCTCTGTCACGGAAATCTGCAAACCATCAGCAGCGTACGTCTCGCCAACATCGAGAAACGCGGCGATGCTGATTTGACCCGTGCAATGGTGGAAGGCACGATGGATCATCCCGCCGGCGAACCAGGCGACGAAGGAGCTGAAATCGAACGTTCAGCAGAGCTTGGTTTTGCACATCGTCTGACCGTAACGCAACGTGGTGATTGCTTTGCTTCAATCAGGGAAGCATGTTTCAATCTGGCTGCAGAACGCGGCTTTACTGGGTTCGATGCACCCCGTAACTTCAAGGATTACCTCGAAGGTAGGGTCGCCCGCCTTCGTACCGGCGCTGTCAGTGAAGCTGATATTGCTGTGATCCAGAAGAAGATGCTGGGTTATGATCGTGACCAAGCAAAGGCTTTTGCCCTGAAGAGCAACAAAGCTCGTGCAGAAGAGCTCGAGAAGAACGCAGACGCAGTAATCGCTGAAGACAGTTCGTACGAAACTGACATCGACTTTGAGGAAGCCTGTGGTTCGCTGGGTTGGCTATTCCAGCAACGCATGCGCGTCAAGGTTATCGACGGTATCATGTATGAAGTCAAGCGAATCGACAAGGTTCTGGAGAATCACACAACGTTTGAAGCACTCATCGCAAAAAGGAACGATCTGTCCCTTGATGCGCTCGTCCTCGAGAATGAGCTCAAACAATTCGAGAGGACCTACCGTACCTCCATCAACAAAGAAATGGGTGAGACTGGTTGGACGCCCTCGGTAGTTGATCCTGAACATCAGAGCAAGATGAACTACACCAGGAAGTTGATTGCACTGCAGGCGCAAGAGCAGCAAGCTGCTTAGTCTGTCTCCTCAGCGGCTCCTCGCTGATTACCCCGCCGGTGGCAACCCCACTGGCGGGGGTTTTTTATTTGAATAACTACTCTATATGGGGACTAATATGAAACGTCCATTTTGGTTTATGTACGCAGTCATACTGGGTACACTTTTGTTGTTTGGCAACGGTAACGCAGCTCCTCCAGTGTTTGAAGGTGGTCTCGGTTTCGGTAAGGGGCAGGGAGTAGCCTGTAATGGCCCCGCTGCGCTCATGAATCCGTTCTGTAGAGGCGTAACACCACCGTCTCCTCCGCCTCCGCCCGTAACACCTCCGCCCGTAACACCTCCTCCTGTGACGCCTCCTCCTGTGACGCCTCCGCCCGTAACACCTCCGCCCGTAACACCTCCGCCCACGGTAACACCGCCTGTAGCACCGCCACCGCCTAGTACTACGCCGCCGGCTACAACGCCACCGAGTACAGCAGCGCCGTCATCGCAAGGTGGAAGTAATGCAACGCAGAATGCGGGCCATAGTGGCAAATCTACATTTGCCAAGGTTGTAGAAATTGGCATCGCTGCAATTACGGCCTACATCATTATCTGTATGATCGTTGAGCAGAACGATGATGTCTCCCAGGAAGATAAAGACTACTGGTGTGGTCGAGACGAAGAGTGGGAAGGTACTCCATTCCCAGTTGACAACTCAATCGATTAGTTTTGAATGGGAACTGGTGGTACCCAATGGCGGGTTTAAATGGAATGCCCCTCCAGCCACCAGAGCCCAAGTGAAAGAGAAGAAATGAGCGAGACGACTATCCTTGTTGTGCTGTGGGCCATAACGAGTGTAATTTACATAGGTGTATTCCTACACGCTTATTACAGGATGGGGGAGGGTTTTATGAAAACGAATACTTTGGGCGACATTATTCGCAAGGCAGAGCTTAAGCAAGATCGAATTGACGCCTATCGACGCGGCGAATATGTCATTGGTCATCACGCGTTTGATGGTTGCACTGGGTTATGGACCAAGGCGGATTGGATCAAGGCCGTCACGTTCAATGATCCGCGTTTGGAAAAGGAAAAGTTTGATGACTAACCTGCCTCAGCTTATGAGCGAGACGCCGAGAACGGATGCCCTTACCGGAACATTTTATTTGCGATGCGATGAATGCCCGCAACCTGATAGATGCGAGCGTATGAAATCCGTGCATCCTGACGACGTGAAAGCCCTTGAACGCGAACTAGCCGCTGTCGAGGCGAAGCTGCGGGAGTGCGAGAAAGATGCGGAACGGTGGCGGATTTTGGTCGATAAATCTTTAGGCCCGGTTCCTACGTTTTCTATTCACTATTGCATAGGGCACGATTGGTGCCGAGCGGTCTGGCGCGGGGAGCTGCAATCCGTCATCGACGCAGCGAGGGAGGAAAAATGAGCGAGACACCTAGAACAGATGCGAATAGTTGGATTAGTCCAGAAAGCGATTCGGGACGTGTTTGTGATGCGCGTTTTGCCGCCGAACTAGAACTTCAGTTGGCCGTCGCTAAGGCCACGTTCAAGAAAGCAACAGGCTATACACTGGAGGAATACGCAAAGATGAGACAGGAGATCGCAAATGAGCGATGAATGTATGTACCCCGGCTGTCATCGCAGATCGAGCGGCTATTATGACATTACGATTACCGGCATCGGGGACTTCATCTTCCATTGCGATGACGTAATTCATAAAGAATGGGCCTTTGCAAAAGAAAGGATGATTAGTGAAAGGCGAAAAAAAGAGCGCGAGGAAAAGAAAATGAGCCACTACATAGAACGATGGTGCCAAGAGCATAAGGAATGGGACGACGATGTAGATTGCCCATCAGAAGGATGTCCGAAGTGTATCGAGGAAGGGAAATTCAAGACGCGGGCTATGCTGAAAGCGGAAGTCGAGCGGCTGACGCGGGAGCGGGATGAGGCGCAGGAGGATGCGGAGCGATATCGTAAAAAACGCGATATTGATGCCGGAGCATATGTCAGGTCCGATGCTTATCGGAACAATCCACCGAGGGTTCGTGATTCATTGTTAGCCGCTTGGTGGGAGGCATACAACGCCGCCATTGACGCAGCACGGGAGGAGAAATGAGTGAACAAGTAGCCCTGTTTCTCGGACGCTTTGCCCCGTTTCATAATGGACATCTGTATGTGCTGAAACGAGCAATGCAGAAATACGATCATGTGATCATGGGCGTTTGCGGATATAACAGATCCTGTGATCCAAAAACCCCGTTCTCTCCATATGATAGAATTTGGATGATTCAAAATGCTATAGAAGGAAATTTCAAAGTTTCGTATATCTACGTAAACGATTACCCGGATAGCGATCACGAATGGGCTACTGAAATCATCAAGAGCCTAGAATTCAAGATGCCTAAAGCAAAAGTAACTATCATTGGCGCACCAAAAGATACAGATACGGACTACTATTTGAACTATCTCTCCGAAGTAACGGGTTGGCCTTTGGACCTTATACCTTATACCACCGTCAACATTCTCCCTAGTTCTACGCTTGTCCGCGAATTACTCTTTCACGGATCGCTTAAAGGCGAATATGTCACGGATCCTTTTGCATTTATATCTTATCTTGTTCCCCCTTCTACTTTGAAGTTTCTTCATTCTTATATCAATACATCAGAATATAAACTCATAGTTAATTGGATTGAACAAAACAGAGCTTTACGCAGTTTTCAACGTGCAGGAGAACCTATTTTTGTAACCACAGACGCCATATTAAGAAATATCGATAGACAAATTCTTATAATTAAACGCGGTGGAGCGACGGGCCATGGGTTGTGGGCTTTACCAGGAGGATTCGCTGAACCTGACTTAACGTTAGTAGAAAACATGCGTAAGGAATTACGCGAAGAAGTAGGTGTTGATCTAAAGAATCAGAATCCAATCCATTCGTGGGTCGAAGACAAAGTTGACCGGAGTACTAGAGGACGCACCATCACGCATGTTTTCGTGTGGGAAGTAGGGGCACCAAATGTATTCCGATCAAATGAGGCTTTAGAGTTTCGTTGGGTTTCTTTTAAGAATTTTCCAAAAGCACAGGAGTGGTTTGAAGACCATTATTTCCTTGCTCAAAAAGGACTAATTTATGATAATAAATGAAGATACTACATTGAACCCACTGTTTAGGTCGGACTCCTACAAGCACAGTCACGCACCATTATACCCTCCAGGCATTACAGGCATGGATGCGTATATTACCGCAAGGAAGAAAGGTGCGCGTGTCATGTTGTTTGGCTTGCAGATGCACCTGCGTAAATGGCTCGAAAATATTTGGCCTATTCAACCGTATGATGTAGCAGAGACCGCTGAATTTCTCGCAAGTCATGGAGAACCATTCGATGAAAAACCTTGGATGTACCTCATTGAAAAATACGGCGGCTATCCGCCCGTCACCATTAAAGCCATACCTGAAGGTCTTCTCGTCCCGGCTCAATGCCCACTGGTACGTATCACATGTACTGATCCGAAGCTCTTCTGGTTACCTATGTTCCTTGAGACGGATCTCCAAAGAGCCGTTTGGTACCCCTCAAGTGTCGCCAGCCAAGACCACGAACACTACCTTGCTATCAAGCGGTGGTGGGGTCTCACTTGTGATTCCTTCGCAGGAATGGAATTCGCACTACACGACTTTGGAGGGCGAGGCGTCACGTGTGGAGAACAGGCCCAAATCGGAGGCGCTGCTCACCTTGTGCACTTTAGCGGATCTGACACGTTAGAAGGAGTGTGGGCTGCAAATAAATACTACGACGCACAAATGGCCGGATTTAGCGTCCCCGCGTCCGAGCACAGTATCCAGTGCGCTTGGGGCCCCTTACGGCAAAAAGAATACTTAGAGCACGTCTTGCACACGTACGCCAAAGAAGGAACGATCGTTAGTATTGTATTGGATGGATACGATACACTTCGGGAGGTCACTACATTATGCACTGTCCTTAAAGACAAAATCGTTGGATCTAAGGCTCTCAAGGTGGTATTCAGGCCTGACAGCGGAGACGCGATCAAGTTGGTCGGAGAAATTCTCCAGATACAAGCAGCAGTGTTTGGAACCACTCGTAATCAACGTGGTTATAAGGAGCTTAATGGTGTGGGCGTTATCCAAGGCGACGGTGTCGACAAAACTGCGATTGAAGCGATATTGGCCAGGGCGGAGGCCTTGGGCTTCGCGTCAAACAATATTGTATTTGGCTCCGGCGGCGCACTCCTCCAAAAACTTAATCGCGACACGTATGGTTTCGCGCAGAAAGCTTCCGCTGTGGAGGAAATCCACCGTTGGAAAGGAATATACAAAGATCCGGTTACAGATCCCGACAAGCGATCGGCGGCTGGCAAATTGGAGACGTTCCGCTCATTGCTCACCAGCGAGTATGTATGCCTGGACACAATCGAAAAAATATCCGACGAGTTTGTGCCTGTCATGAGAGTTGTGTACGATAAGGGCATTTTACATAACCTAGAATCGCTTGACCTGATACGAAAAAGAGCTCGCACATGAACACATGGACAGCTATGATAGCTCTATGGCCTGCGTGTGGCCACTCAAAACACCCAGAAAATAGTACTCGTTCGGGAAAGTGGCCACGCTGTAGAACTTGTCATATAAGCTACATGAAGAAATACCGCAAACGAATTAAAAAATCGCTCTCGAAAGGACAAAAGTAATGAAGGTAATCCATGAAGAGGGCAGTCGACCAATTAAACTTTGGACCGATGATGTTGAAGAGAGCGCACTTGAACAACTCAAAAACATCGCTAAACTACCATTCATCGCCCCCAACGGCGTGGCGGGCATGCCAGATGTCCACTGGGGTATTGGCGCTACCGTTGGTAGCGTCATTGCCACTCGAGGCGCTATCATTCCTGCCGCAGTCGGAGTCGATATTGGATGCGGAATGGTTGCGGGTAAAACAAGTATTAAGCTGTCCCAGCTTCCCGATTCGTTGGCATCCCTACGTGACAGCATCGAGAGGGCCGTGCCCCTTGGTCCCGGAGGCGCCCACCGCGGTGATAGGCAATCAGGTTATCTTCCTCGAATACCATCATCCAGATTTGCTGACACGCTTTGTCACTTGGGCTACACAAATCTTACGAAAGCTGAATCACAGATCGGTACCCTTGGATCTGGAAACCACTTCATCGAAATATGTGGAGACCAAGATCAGAACGTCTGGATTATGCTCCATTCAGGGTCGCGCGGAGTTGGAAATCGACTTGGGAGTCACTTTATTGCTGCGGCAAAAGAAGAAATGCGACGATATTTCATTAATCTCCCCGACAACAATCTCGCCTATCTCCCCGAAGGAACACCGTTATTCGAAGAATATAGGGAAGCTGTTCTCTGGGCGCAGGATTACGCACGGATAAACCGTAATATAATGTTCGATACCGTATTGGCTCAACTTCAATTTGAGGTATTTGAGGAACCCGTTTTCATTATCGGGAAAGCAATTAATTGTCACCATAATTACGTGGAACGGGAGAGCCATTTCAATGATAACTACTGGGTCACTCGAAAGGGAGCAATCCGTGCACGAGATGGAGATCTCGGCATTATACCAGGTTCCATGGGTCAGCGTTCGTACATTGTCCGTGGACGAGGAGTTGCCGAAAGCTTTCATTCCTGTTCTCATGGAGCAGGTCGGAGAATGGGTCGCAAACAAGCACGAGCAACCTTTACTGTTGACGATTTACGAAAGCAAACCGAAGGTGTGGAATGCAGGAAAGACGACGCTGTACTTGATGAAATTCCTGGAGCTTACAAGGACATCGACACAGTCATGGAGAACCAGAAAGATCTGGTCGAGATTATTGCAACCCTGAAACAAGTTCTTTGCGTGAAAGGAGCGTAAATGAGGTTCATTCCCTGGTACGTTTTCGGCCTATTGGCCGCGGTGGGCATTGCGGTGACTGCTCCACAGCAACTGCCCATCGTCATATATAAGCTGTCGCTTGTGACCATTGGTCTGGTCGGCGGCTATTGGGCAGATAAAACGTTGTTTAAGAATCTTCCAAATAGACTCAAGATCACGGATCAGTTGGATCTTAATACAAATGGAGGTCTTCGGATCCTGGCACGAGCCATCATCGTCTTGGCTGTCATTCTTGGTGTCACGCGTGGCCTATGAAGAAAGAACGGTCCATATGGACTGACATAGATAATGCATTGTTCAAGCTTTTGTCTGGAATATTCGTAGTATTTATAATTCTAGCTATGCTTGTTGATTGTTCAGCCCAAGCACAAGGATACCCACCATATGAATCTCTCAAATATCGTGACGACCTCATTCGTAACGCTCGAGTCATCGGTGGACTTGGGGCGCCTATTGCACTATTTGCTGGTCAAATCCAGCAAGAGTCGGCTTGGCGACCAGATGTCTCCTCTAAGTATGCTCACGGGCTGGCACAATTCACCCCCGATACAAGCGAATGGATCTCTGGAATGTTCCCAGAGCTTCGCGAAAACCAGCCTTTTAACCCCTCTTGGGCTCTTCGAGCCCTCGTCCGCTATGACTATTGGTTAAGAGAGAGAATCCGTGGGGATGTTGATTGTGATCGATGGGCAATGGTGCTGTCAGCTTATAACGGAGGGCTTGGTTGGCTCTTACGAGATAAGAATCTTGCCAGATCAAATGGAAATAATCCCTACTTATGGTGGGGACACGTTGAGCTGTATTCAACAAGAGCTGCATGGGCTTTTAAGGAGAATCGAGAATATCCACGTAGGATTTTCCGATGGCAACATCGTTATGAAACATGGGGACAAGGAATAGAGTGTAAATAGGAGATATTTATGGTTCGAGGAGGCTCACCTGACTGGATCGGCTACGGAGTTTTGGGCGGCTGGATCTTAGCCCTACTTTTCTGCGTTGGCTGGCTTATCAACATCTACAAGCTAGTTGGATTAATCGGAGGCGATATCACAACGTGGTTTATTGCCCGGCTTGTAGGTATTTTCGTGTTACCATTAGGAGGAATACTTGGATACTTCTAACAGACATTGGAACGTAGTCGCTGGCGGCACCATCATGGTAACGCTGACATATCTGGCCATCCTTGCCATTCAAGGATCGGACAATTACATTCGTGACGCGCTACCTGTGGTAACGCCGTGGTTCACGCTTATGGGCGTGTTCCTCAAAGATAAGATTTGATCAATAGCGCGGGGTGCCTCTTGTTAAGATAAACCCTAACCACGAAAGGAGAAAGCCGACGAGTTCGTGTGTAACGAAGGAGGGCCGTCACCCTGCGCCACCCTCTATTAAGGATTACCGTGAGACTTTGGCCTTTTGAATTGGATGCATTTGTTGAACTCCTATTATGGATATTGGTAATGATAATCATAATTTTATCACTGCCCAAAGAACCTCCCGACTGGTGGTAGAGTAGTTGGTGAAACACAAGATGTTGTGCGTTGAAATTTTCCAAGGAAAGGAGTATAATGCACCGCTCTTACCAGAATAGGTGACCAATGAAAATAACTTTCCTTGAAGCTGAAGTACCTCTAACAAAAACTTTTACCATTGAAAATGGGCAACTCACAAAAACCGGCCATCCGAGGATAATCGATGTCACTAGCCACACGGAGAACTACGAAACGATCGAAGAACTCCACGAACATCTTATCCGTCACGCAGATGCTGGACACAGCATGCTCAAAGGAAACGTCACTCGCCCGCTCGTTAAGGAATCTCGAGCGGGATCCACGGATCCGAATGCTCCGACGCAGATCCTATTACTTGATATGGACGGTGTGAAAGATGTCAAAGATGTTGACCACTTTACGCGTCTTGTCGGCTTTCATGATGTGGACTACATTGCTCAGTTCAGCTGCTCTAGTGGTATTGTTGGTGATCGTGGGCTTTCTGCTCATGTCATGATGCTGTTGTCGAAGCCTACATCACCGGCCATTCTTAAACAATGGTTGATGAACAAGAACTTGACTATCCCGCAACTTCGAAACAACATCGACTTGACGAGGACTAACAATGCTCTCAGATGGACCCTTGATGTTTCGACTTGTCAAAACGATAAGCTCATCTACATTGCTCCGCCCATCCTTGGCACAAATGTCAAAGATAATTTCCAAGGAGATCGGATCCAACTGGTCAAGAAGTCTAAGCGGACAGTGGGAGATCTTGGTGCTGTGCCGTCCGCTGAAGCAAATAAAATCAAAGCGGAGAAAATGCTCAATGATCTACGAGACAAAGCAGGGCTCCCGAAAAGGAAGAAAACATCTTTCAAGAGTCACGGATCGATAGAATATCAAGCGAATCCAGATCAAGCCTCAGTCACGGGCATTAAGACCGAGAGAGGCTTTACGTATTTGAATTTGAATGGCGGCGACTCATGGGGATATTACCACCCGGAGAACAATCCAACGTTCATTTTCAACTTCAAAGGCGAGTCGATTTACAGAACACAAGACCTACTGCCCGAATACTGGAAGGATGTTCGTGGGAAGATCAACGAGATACATCCTGATGCCAAAGGCAAGCTTTATCTCGCGGTTAGGGATTTCCGTACGGCAGGTTACTGGAACGGGACTTGGGAACCGAAAGCGCAGAGGTTGGACCTGGCTCAAGCGAAGTCCAAAGACCAACTAAAGGACTTTCTCAAGCAACATGGTCAGCCCGTGGGCGAGTTCATTCCGGATTGGGAAATTTATTTCCTTCCGAATGAAGAGTTCATTGTGGACGTTGAAAAGCATATTATCAATACCTTCCTCCCGTCTGACTATATGCGCAATGCGCGGAAAGTAAGTCACGAAGGATTACGCGTACCGCCTGCTATTAAACGCCTGATCATGCACGCCGTCGGTGACGATGAGGAGTGTTTTGATCACATGATGAACTGGCTGGCATGTATCTTCCAGTTCAAAACAAGGAGCGAGACGTGCTGGATTCTCCAGGGAGTCGAAGGGACCGGGAAAGGGCTCTTCTTAAATCGGATTTTAAGGCCTTTGTTCAAGTATGTAGTAAGCAAGCGTATGAGCGAACTGGACAGCCAATTCAATGGATACATGGAGCGCTGCCTTATCTTATGGATCGACGAAATGCAGTTGTCAGCTATGAAGTCCAGAGCAGATTCTATCGAGTCCGACTTAAAGAACTACATCGTCGAGCCAAAGCTTTCTATCAGACGTATGCACACGATGCCTTACGAGGCAGATAATTATTGCAATCTAATCATTCCGGGGAACAAAGATGACGTCATGCACATATCTCCAACAGATCGTAGGTTCAATGTATGTCCCTACCAAGAAAATAAGTTCATTACGTCTGACGAAGAGCTTGATCAAGTGGAACGAGAGCTCCCCGCTTTTGCAGACTACCTTGCAAGCTATTCCGCGTCTAAACAGAGAGCGCGTACCGCTTTGCATAACGAGGCCAAGAGCCGAATGACCCACATCACGGCTACTGGCCTCGAGGAGGTATGTAAGGAACTTCGTTTGGGCAATCTCCAGTTCTTCTGGGATCAACGCCCAGGTTCCGCTGTAACACAAACCAATACATCGCAGGATATAGCTGCAGGGGCGTACCTTAGATTAATGACCCAAGCAGCAAAAGGGGAATTGGAAATAGTGTCAAGAGAAGAGCTACAAGCTATCTTGGGATACACCTTGGGCCAAATACCTAATTCACCGCATAAGTTCACTTCGCTATTGAAGCATCACAAGCTGTTTATAAAATCACTTAGACGAAGAGAACAAAGCATACGCGGAGTCAGGGTTAACTGGCAGGTTTCAGACGAAATTAAGAATGAAATCCTTGGTCTCACAAAGGATATTCAGGCAATAGGTGAAGCATGACAGACTGGAAAGCAATGCAGGTAACAACGAGCATGGACCCACGTACTAAGCATCTTACAGTCTTGGTGCCTGGCGGTTTAAAACCGAAGTATGTAGCAATGGCGTCATGGACGCCGAAACACCTTCGCCGGGTCGCCGGCGGCGCTGGCAAAACCAGCGGAAGAGGTAAACGTAAACTCCAGCAGTTGCCGACGACGGTCCCAACTGACAATAAAGGATGGGTTATTAAATGAAGGTAGCGTACGCAGAGCTAGGTAGAACAGAGGAATCACAAGGTGTACAGCGAAGCAAAACATTCCAAATTAGAACCAACGGCCACGCATTCAAGATGCTTTCTTCCGGCCTTTATTCGGATAAGATTACGGCCGTGCTCCGAGAGATTGGTTGTAATGCGCAGGATGCGCATATTGCAGCAGGGCAAAAAAGACCGTTTTTGGTCAAGCTTCCGACCCGGCTAGACAACCAGTTCTATATCAAGGACTGGGGCATCGGGATGGACTCGAATGAGGTCGAAGATCTTTATTCGACTTACTTCGCTTCCAGTAAACAAGACTCGAACGACTACACCGGTGCGTTCGGTCTTGGATCAAAATCCCCCTTTTCGTACACAGACGCGTTCATGGTGACAGCTGTCAAGGATGGCGTCAAACGCGTATACACACTACACGTCGATAAGGTGGGCTCTCCTGTTGTATCTCTGATGCATGAAGGGCCAGCCGATGCCGATTGGCAGAGCGGGGTACAAGTAGGCTTTCAAGTAAAACCAGAGGACTTTGAAAGTTTCCGTACTAAAGCAGAACGCGTATTCCGCGTATTTTCTCCATTCCCAGAAATACAGGGCGTTAAACTCAAGCCACTTGAATTCACGGAAGACTTGGGTAAGTACGCCATGTTGACCGACGAGTGCGCACACGAACTAGACAGCGGATCATATAATTACAGACTGATAAATGCTAATTTTGTACTTATGGGTAGCGTTCTCTATCCATTAAAAATCGAGCAGCTCACACGGATTACAGGCTCCGTTGGACAATTCATAGAAGCTGCGCGTAAAATGAGCGGGCTTATGCTCCGGGTTCCAATCGGTTCAGTACAGGTCGCTGGTAGTCGGGAAGAACTACAATATGATGACGATACCAAGAAGTACCTAGCGGATATAATTGCCGAAATCCCGAAAAAGGCACTCGAAAAATTAATCAAAGAATACCGAAGTATAAAAACGTATAAAGAAACTTTTACTTTCCGTGCAAAAGCTGATCAACTTAATAACAATATCCCCTACTCCACGGATATGTTAAAACATTGTGGTGCTACGGATTCGGAAGCTAATGATATTTTTACCGCATCTCGCTATGGCTGTACATGGAAGATGCCTAGGTGGGATAGTGGAAAGCGAGGCTCAACAATTCGGTTCGTACGAAGCGCAGGCAGCTCAGAATTCCGGCTTAGAATCGATACAGCTAGTAAAGACCACGAACATAGTGTGCAACCGACTCTTGAAACTAAACTAGTTGTCGGTGATTGTCTAAATCCATACGGCCGTACACGGTTGGCAATAAAAACCGACAAATTGTCGACTTGCTTCCTTGTTACTAAGCACGAGACAGCCTTGGACGATCAAGGCGTAGAGGATGCGGTAAAAGAACTACAAAAAATGTTTAAAGATATAGAGATTATTAAGACCAGCAATTTAGACAAACCAGCCAAGATAAAGAAGGTAGCGGCGCGAGCTAACGAATACCACAATATAGACGGACAACAGGTGAAGTTAGACGACATACCGGCTGACCGTAAGCTTTACGTAAAGGTCAAACGCCGTAGCACATGGGGCAACATGCGTACCGACTACCATCTCAAGAACAGTAAGATTGGCAGGTACGAACTGTGGCAGCTTAAACGGAATCTCGATAGTATGGAAAGTATTATCGGAGAATTCCACTGGCCGTTGGAATTCACAGAACGCCAGATTAAACGGTATGGACTGGAAGATGACCCGGATTGGACGGAGTGGGAAGACTATATCAAGGAGAAGCTCGAGAAACAAACAGCAAAAGATGAACTTAAAAAGCTTCTCGGTAAGAATAAGTTGACCGTAGATATGGCCTACAGTGGACTGTACGCCAAGGACATATTGACCATATTGTGCTGTTTCAAGAAAGAACATCCGCAGTTTTTTAAGGTGATAGAACCGGTACTGAAAAACCACGGGCTTCTCAACACGGTAGAAACAGTATACAATGACAGTATCGCAAAAACATCAGGAAAAAGTCAAGTGTACAGTGCCGGTCAGATATCTGAGATATTTAGTACGTATGCTGAACTATGCACTAAGTTCGGCGCCAATGCTTCGGTTCCACAAGCTCCAAAGACATCGGCGGTTAATGCCTTCGCAAATTACAAGAAGGCAGCAAAGCTTGGGTGGAGCACGTTCATGACGCTCTGCCAGATTGATCCAGAGTATCTTAAACACGTGTTAGACAGTGAACTAAAGAAAGGTTAACCATGATTCCTATGATTGTAACAAAAGACGGCATTAACTTCATGCTTGGCTCTAAGCCGTACCATGTAGCGCGAACTGATCCGCATTTTGAAGATGTGTATAATGCGGTGAAGAACGATGCTGATGACTGGGAGATTGAGGAAATTCTCAATCGTGTCAAGAACCAGCTAGGCAAACTTCAGGATCTGTCACCGCGTCTGTCGTTCGATGGCGCAGTAATTTGGTTCAATGGAGAAATACTGCGTAATTACGCAGCTGATCGTCTGCTCGCTATGCTCGCCAGCGGCGATCCGATCGATCCGGTTGTCAACTTCCTAGAGAACCTGCTCGAGAACCCGAGTAAAACGGTGGTCGATAACTTGTACAGCTTCCTGGAACACGGCAGGATCCCGTTGACGCAGGATGGACACTTTCTGGTGTACAAGGCGATCAACAAAGACTGGACCGATATCTATACCGGAAAGTTCGACAACAGTATCGGGGCTAAACCCGAAATGGTGCGAAACAAAGTCGACGAGGATCGGAACCGTACGTGTTCGACGGGATTTCACGTTTGCAGTTACGACTACTTGCCGCATTTTGCGCACGCGGATGGGCACGTGGTTGTCTGTAAGGTAAATCCGGCAGACGTGGTAGCTATCCCGAACGACTACAACGATACCAAGATGCGCGTATGCAGGTACGAGGTTATCAGTGAGGTCGACGAATACTACCGCAATGAAGAGAACATCCTGACCACGCAGCCTCTGTTCCACGTCGGCGGAGTCGATCCGGATTCATATGGATTCGATGACGACGAAGAGGAAGAGGAAGAGGAAGATGATGAAGAAGCATCGGCAGAAGCTGGTGATACGTACGCTATTCGCGCTCGCCGCCACGGCTGTCAAGTCTCCGAGGTTGTTGAAGATGGGATAGAAGGCTACAAGAACGCGCACACATCTGCTCGTGAGAAGTTTATTGCAGGTACTTCGCGTGGTGGTGTGGTAGCAGTAGCCGTGGTCAATGAAAATACGGGTGAGTTGATGTACACCTGGGGCCTATGGACCGCCTAACCCCAGAACTAGCTCGCATCCTGCAGAAACGCATTCGTCGGGTCATAGAGAAAGCTCGCTATGACCCGGCGAGCGTTCATGATATGGAAGCGGCGGCCTACGAAGTAATCAGACCGTACTTACCATTGGAGAAGAAAGATGACACGCAGTCAGTTGATAGCAGGACTAGCAAGCATGCAGGGCAAGGACACAGGAATCGTCGTCAAGAATCAGCAGACGGAACAGGTCATGCCCATCAAGACAGTGGGTGTGGAAAAGAACCCGTTTGGACGTGAGGACGAATTCTTAACGGTATTATACGTATAAAATCAAGGATTTATGTGATATATAGAGACTTGATTTCCGCCGAGGAACGTGGTATCATCGGGGCTTTCTCAAATAACGAAGAAAGCCTAGAGATGAAGTTTAAAGCGTGGAGTCATTCTCGTATTACGACGTTTCAGCAATGCAAGTTCAGGGCCAAATTGGCCTACATCGATCGAATCCCCGAACCGGAGCGTCCGCTACCGCCGGGTAAAACGGAGCACGCAAATGAACGGGGTGAAAGACTTCATATCGGCGCCGAAGCGTACATCCGCGGAGGCGTGGAACTGCTACCTGAACTATCGGCGTACTACGAAGCCGAGTTTAAACGAGCTCGAGAACTGTTCAAGCAAGGAAAACTCTCCCTCGAAGGGGAGTGGGCATTCACTAAAGACTGGGAATCCACAGCCTGGAAATCAAGCGACGCTTGGTGTAGAATAAAGGCTGACATGGTAGCGTTCATGACCGACGATTACGCAGTAGTCGTGGATTATAAGTCGGGCAAGAGCTATGGAAACGAACTGAAGCACACGGAGCAGTTGCGGTTGTACGCAATCGCTGCACTCCTGAAATACCCGAACATTAAGAAAGTGCGCACGGAAGCGTGGTACCTCGACCAAGATGAACTTCTATCGATGGACTACACGAGAGCACAAGCCTTGAGGTTCCTGAATAACTTTGAAACGCGTGGCAAGGAAATGACGGAGTGCGAAGAATTCCCTGCCAATCCGAATCAATACAGCTGCAAGTGGTGCCCGTATAAACCCGAGGCACTCGGCGGCACAGGACACTGCGATGTAGGCGTATAACAGCCCTGTAAGTGTAGACAGCGACATCCCTGCCTTGTAAGCAGGAGAGGACCGTGCAAATCGTGTCACAGGGCTCCAGATTATTGTGAGGTGAGTTATGAAACATCAACCAGCTACGCCGCTGCCGTGGAGCTATGTCCCGATTTCTGACTTTGACGAGGACGATGACGGCAACAAGGGGCATTGGAAAGATGGGCAATTTTTCCCCGTGACCGATGACGAATTAACGCAACAATTAACAGATCACGATTTCGCCGCCCACGCCGCCAACGCCTACCCTCGCTTGATCGAACAAGTGAAGGTATTTGCCTTCGCGGATTGGGCTTGTGACTGCGTAGATCAAGGCTGGCATGGCGAGGAGGGTCACACCCTAAGCTGCCCGCAGGGTGACGCGCAAACTTTACTCCGCGACCTCGGAGAATTGTCTTAATTTGCACGGTAGTATTCACGGTGAGTACACCCGGCTGTTAACCGGAGGAGCTTGGTTCGATTCCAAGCCGTGCAGCCAGAACAGGAGGCAAAATGAGAGATTTCCGACTGAAAGTTCCTGCGTTCATCGCGGTGATCCTCACCGCTGTTGTCCTGTTCATCGCTGCGCTATTCCTGACAAGCTAGGAGACAAAATGATATGAGACTACATACTGAATGCCAAGCTGCCGGAAAATGCCTAAACGAGACAGGAAATCACGCGCCGTGTGAGGGTGAGTGTGACCTCCAAGTAATAGAAGATTTTGAAAGGGAAGAGCGATGGGATTGTCCCTTACACGGATTGCAAGATGGACCGGAGTGTCCGCGTTGTTGATTCTAGGACTGACCGGGTTCCATAATTGGGAGCCACATGCAAACCCATGGCAAGGAGTAGTCATGACGTTCCCGAAGTCAGGTACAGGTATATTCACTGGAGTGGCTCGCACATTTAAGACCGAAAAAGAATGTAAGAAATGGGAAATAGACACAAGAGTTAGAACAGGTAAAGTGCATTTCATATATGCACCACAGCAGTTTGACGTAACAGGTGGTTGTAAGAAGGTGGGCTGATGGCTATTAGACATTTAATTGCTGTAAATTGTCTGCAAACAAACGATCTGTTTCAGCTATCAGAGATGCTGAAGGACGCAGTCAAAAATGCAATTGACGATAAATCGGACCCAATCAGGGATCCAGCCATCAATATAATCTGCCATCAAGTAGCATTTGCAGGAAACGGAGATCATCCCTTCCTGAAGTATTACAAAGAGTCATATGACTATTGTATGGCGCAAATACAACGTGATCAACACGGTTTACCGGAGAAAGATGATGAAAAGCCGATTTATTCGGGTTCCTAGTACCAGAGCAATTTTCGCAGTTGAAAACCTAGTCGCGGTTATTCCGCAGGATATAAATGCCTATGGTTTAATCATCAAGGGCTTACCCACGGTCATGGGTGCCCTTAAAGCCGACGGTAGCGATGTCGACTTCATCGTCGAACAACTCGGCGGTGAGCTGGCCCAAACTGAGGGTACGGCTGAACAAAAGTTGGTAGATACGAATGCAGAGTAGCGTCCCGCCGCTCTTCGAGCATCAGAAGGGCGATATTGAGTTCGAGCTCAATAATGACCGGGTCTATGATGCCTCCGATCCTGGAACCGGAAAGACCCGGACAAGACTCGAAGTGTTCTCGCAGCGTCGCGCCAAAGGCGCGAACTGTATGCTAGTGATCGCCCCCAAGTCGTTGTTGTACTCGGCTTGGGTGGTCGATTGCCAGAAGTTCACGCCGTGGCTGAAGGTCGTTACGGCGTACGCGGAAAATCGAGAGAAGGCTTTCAAGCAGCAGGCGGACATCTATGTTACCAACCACGACGCTGTTAAGTGGCTCGCAAAAAAGCCAGCGTCTTTCTTTGATAAGTTCTCTGATCTTGTTGTTGACGAAAGTGGTGCGTTCAAACACCGCACGTCCCAACGTTCCAAAGCACTAGGCAAGATCAAGGGCTATTTTCCTAGAAGGGTGTGCATGAATGGTACTCCTAACCCTAACACGATCACCGACATCTGGAACCAGATTAATATACTTGATGACGGGAGGAGACTCGGGCGATCCTTCTTTGCTTTTCGGGCCGCTACCCAGCTACCCGAACAAGTCGGTCCAAAGCCGAATATGGTCAAATGGTCGGATCGTGCTGGTGCTGAAGAGTCTGTCTCCGACCTAATCAAGGATATCACTATACGCCACGTGTTCGAGGAATGTCACGACATTCCACCGAACCACAACTACATCATGCCGTTCCAACTTACCAGTAAGCTGGAGAAAGCTTATGAGGAAATGGAGTCGAAAGCAGTATTGGCACTACGGACCGGAACCGTTACCGCTATCAACGCAGCTGCAGTCGTTACAAAACTACTTCAGATTGCGTCAGGTGCTGTATACGAAAACGAAGACACCTACCACATCCTTGACGAAGCCCGATACGAACTCGTAGCTGATCTAGCTGACGCACGAAAGTTCAGCGTGGTATTCTTCAATTGGAAGCATCAACGAGATCTACTCCAAAAGGTGTTCGATGAAAGAGAAATCACATACACGGTCATTGATGGGTCAGTCACGAAAGGCAAGAGGGACAAAGCGGTTGAGTACTTTCAGAACGGCTTTTATCGTGTTCTCCTCGCGCACCCTAAGTCAGCAGCTCATGGACTCACTCTTACAAAGGGCACGTCAACTATTTGGACCAGTCCGACTTACAACTTGGAGCATTGGCTCCAAGGGAACCGCCGTATCTATCGTGCCGGTCAAACAGAGAAAACAGAAACAATCAACATCATCGCGGAAGGCACGTTAGAGGAGCATGTATATTCGGTCCTCGTAAACAAGGGCGTCAAGATGATGGACCTGCTGACATTGCTTAAGGACATGGGAAATGCCCCAGCCGACGGAGGAAAAGAATAGTCCGTGGCTCGTGTACATCGATACCCAGACATTCCTATATGCAAGATACCAAAGGAATAAAAACGATGTGCGAGCCACAGCACCACGACTTCTCAGGCCCGACGAGGTCGAGAGGTTCCGAATAAATCCGCAGTCTGTGATAGACGAAGGAATAAATAAATGAATTTAGTTACACTTGACTTTGAAACTTACCACGACGACGATTATACGCTTTCTAAACTTGCTACTTCTGAGTATGTCCGTGATCCAAGGTTTGAAGCAATTAGTTGCGCAATCAAGATCGACGACAACCCAACGGAAGTATACTTCGGACAGGATATCCGGCGGGGACTCAAGACGGTTGACTGGGCAAACACGATCTTGCTCTGCCACCACACCCAGTTCGACGGACTCATCCTCAGCCATCACTACAACATCGTACCCGCTAAGTACGCGGACACCCTATCGATGGCACGAGGACTTCACCCCAAAGGGAAATCCGCATCGCTGGAAGAAGTGGCAAAGAAGTACGGCAAAACCAACAAATTAAAAATGCCAGATTTCAAGGGGAAACATGAATGTCAACTTACTGATGAGGAAAGGCAGGCTATTACTGCCTACAACGGTGTCGACGTCGACGCGTGCCGGGAGATCTACGATGAAATGGTCAAGAGCTTTCCTGAGGCGGAGCTCGACCTCGTTGACGTTACGGTACGTATGTTCTGCGACCCGGTACTCAAGGTGGATCTGGTTAGCGCGCAGACCGAGCTGGACAGGGAGGTTGCGGCGAAAGAAAAGGCCATTGGTGACAGTGGGTGTGATGCGAAAACCCTCTCTTCTAACAAACAATTTGTGGCGAAGCTCGAAGAACTCGGGATCGATGTCCCCAAGAAACCCAGCCCTACCGTTTCAGGTAAGATGATTCCAGCTGTCGCCAAGAGCGACGAAGCACTAACTGCGCTACTGGCTCATCCGGACGAACAAGTAGTAAAGCTGGTGGAAGGCCGATTGGCAGCAAAGTCAACGATCGGTGAATCAAGAGCCCTGCGTCTGATTAAGTATGGCACAGGTATGAATCTTCCGATATACTTGTCATACTGTGGCGCACATACGATGAGGTGGTCAGGCGGCGACAAGCTTAACCCGCAGAACTTCAAACAAGCGCAGAAGCTCGGAGGAGCGCTGCGATCGTGCATTATGGCTCCGGACGGCCACGTCTTGGTGGTTGTGGACGCCTCTCAGATCGAGGCAAGATTCACAGCTTGGCTTGCTGGTGAGGAAGAACTTCTCGAAGATTTCCGGCTTAAGCGCGACCCATATTGTGCGTTTGCCTCCAAAGCGTACGGTCGACCGGTCACGAAGGCCGACAAGGAAGAGCGGTTCGTAGGAAAGACCTGTGTGCTTGGCCTCGGCTACGGAATGGGCGGTGCGAAACTGCAGACAACCATCTTGGCTCAGTCGACGAACCAAGGGCTAGACCCTGTACGGCTACCACTTGACGTGTGCTACACACTTGTGTCAGTATACCGGCAAATGAATTCTAAGATTGCTAGGATGTGGGGTTGGTTGAACGACTACGGTATCCGATACATGATCGAAGGCGAGAATGTAGAGTGGAAATGCCTCAAATTTATGCAAGATGCGGTAGAAATGCCCAATGGATTGAAGTTGCAATATCCTGGGCTTGACGGACATATCACAGAGAAGGAAGGCACAGGTTTCTTCGCAGATATGGGGCGCCACGCCGCTGTTATGGACGCATCCTATCTAACGTTCAAAGGACGCAGTAAGATCTACGGAGGCCTGTTCCTCGAGAACATAATCCAATGTCTCGCCCGGATCAAGATCGGTGAATCAATGCGTAAAATCGCCAAGCGCTACCGCGTGGTGATGTCGTCACACGATGAAATTGTATCAGTAGTGCCAATAGCAGAAGCACAAGAAGGGCTCTATTGGATGCTCGAGCAAGTATCAACCCCACCAGTTTGGGCGCCAGACATACCACTAGCGGCCGAAGGTGGATTCGACCAGAGGTATTCAAAATGAGCAGGACAGTCGCGGACCTTTCAGACGAGATTTTGGCTATTAAGAACGATATCCAAATGCATGAGCAAGAGATAACAGAACTCAAAAAACAAAAGGAGGAACTGGAAAGGGAACTTATCGCGGAAGCAGAAAAGCAGCAACTTAAATCGGGCGCGGGAACATCATCCTCGTTCTCGATTAAGGAAGAAACAGTACCACAAGCATCAGACTGGGATGAAGTTTGGAAATTCATCAAAGAGAATGATTACTTCCACATGGTTCAGAAGCGACTGTCTTCTACAGCCTGTAGAGAATTGTGGGAGCTTGGAACGACAATTCCTGGAGTAAACAAGTATACAAGTCACAAAGTCAACGTTAAAGGAGTGGATTAATGAATCCAGGTACTGAAGTATTAGACATCAACAAAGTGCTGGCTGAGGAAGCTGCTCAGATCAGCAAGCGCATCGCAGCTGGTGCGCCGTTCATCAAGTGTACGCAAGACAAGAAGTTCATGATGCCCGATAAGACGGAATCTGCTGGCCCGTTGTCGGCGGTCATCATTGACTTCATCGCAGCGAACTATTTCTTCGATCGCGAGTATGAGAAGGGAGCCATAGTGCCCCCGGCGTGCTTCGCGCTGGCCGTGGAACCGCGCAGCATGGTACCCCACGAGACAGCTCCTGCGAAGGAGGCGGAGGCCTGCAACGGTTGCCCGAACAACGAGTTCGGCTCGAAAGGCAAAGGAAAGGCTTGCCAGAATACGCGGCTTCTAGCCGTGGTAAGCCCGGATGAGAAAGATCCGCAGATCTATCTGCTTAAGGTCAGCGCAACCGGCGTAAAGCCGTTCGATAACTACGTTCAGTCGATTAAGACTCAATTCAACGCCCCGCCGTTGGCGGTTGTGACCGACATCTTCTTCGACAAGAACGCACGTTACGGCTCGCTGCGGTTCGGTAATCCGCGACCGAACCCGAAGCTCAGGGATCATTTCGAGCTCCGTGGTCAGGCTCGGGATATTCTCCTAGCACCACCGGACGTCTCGCAATATGAGCCGATCAACGAGACCAAAGCTGCCAAGAAAAAGTAGTGCGATAATGGAAGACGTCTCCCAAGCGGATTGGGAGAAGGATCACCAAGAAGCACGCAAAGCCTTTGAACAGGCGAAAGAGCGCTTGGAAGAGGTCGAAGCAAGGAATCCGTCGCCTGCCCCCGGGTCGGGGGAACAGACCTCAGGCGAGTAAGCTGTGTGCCCTCGAGTCCCCCGCCTGATACGCGGGGTGTAGCCATACAGTGGTGGATCAGGGGACAGGGAGGAGAGACTCCCACCGAACAATGGCGCACGTGCGTGTCCGCCGAGCTACCAGCGATAGCGGATCGTAGGTTCAACTCCTACGGCGCCTCCTTTAAGGAGTATGTATGGAAGACTGCCCAGATTGTGGTAGACTGCAAGAAATTGAAGACAGGTTGAAAGCTGGTGTTCTCCATACGGAAGATACCAAGTGGATGATCGCCCAGATTCGTAACTATCAACAATGGGCGGTCAAGGTCATCGACCTAATAGACCCGATCCACGCACTGCATGTAGCATACGACGGGTTGTTTAAACCAGTAAAAAAGGAAGTCAATGGACAACTTAATGATCGACCTGGAGACACTGGACATCAAACCTAGTGCGGTGGTCGTAAGTATCGGAGCAGTATGGTTTGACGGCGTCGATCGCCTAGGTGCAGAGTTCTACGAAGTCTGTGACCTTAATGATCAGTTCAAGTATGGTCGTACCATGTCGCCAAGTACGGTGAAATGGTGGATGCAACAATCTGCCGCAGCTCGGGAAGTGTTCCTCAAACCCCCGACCAAGACTTCTCAGGTCTTGGCAGACTTTGTCGACTTCCTTGGTGAAGGGAACAAATGGGCGAAGATCTGGGGTAACGGCGCCGATTTTGATAATATCATTCTCGGCGGCCTATACGAAACCTACGGTGTAGCTCGTCCGTGGAGCTACGGTAATAATCGGTGTTTCCGCACGTTGAAGAACTTGGCGAATGTAATTCCGCCCAATAGGGTCGGCACTCACCACAACGCGCTGGATGACGCCAAATACCAAGCGGAGTGGGCAAATGCAATCTTTACCAGCATCAGAAGCTCGTAATTACTGGGTTCTGCGGCCGATCAAAAGAATAGGAGATTATTTCAGTGACCTCTCAGAAACAGACAAGCTTATCGTTCGAAAGCTTACCCGACGGGCCGGAACCTACACCGGAATCCAATGTCAGCGGATATACTGGTTCTTCAAGGACCGCGCCGCAGAAAACGCAAGACGGATCCTACACAGAAAACACACCAGAGAACGAACCATCGTCGAACTGGAAACATACCAATCCGAAGGACGCAGTTGGCTCGGGGAAGCTTCCATTGGAGCTGGTCCCGGACACAATCGAAGTTGAAGTAGCTCTGGCGTACTTGGAGGGTGCTTTGAAGTACGGGCGTTACAACTGGAGGATCAGTGGGGTCAGAGCATCAATCTACCGCGCCGCTTTAAGGAGACATCTCGCTAGGTGGTGGAATGGGGAAGATAGAGACCAAATTACTCATATTAAGCATCTCGCTAGCATCATTGCCTGTGCTGGGATTCTCCTTGATGCCGAGCTTTGCGGCAAGCTTATGGATGATCGTCCTCCTCGTACGCCTATCGGGAAGATCATTGACGTTGAACCCCATATAGAGCATCTAAAGCAACTTTTTAAGCAGTATTCTCCCAAGCAATACACAATAAATGATGGAGTAAAGAGTGAAGACGATATATCTCGTGGGGAGTCTGAGAAACCCCAAAGTCCCACTGCTGGCGAATAATCTCCGCTTAATGGGGTTCGACGTCTTTGATGATTGGTTTGCGGCTGGACCGGAAGCTGATGACTACTGGATGAAGTACGAAAAGAACCGAGGACACGATTTCAAAGCAGCACTGAAAGGTTATGCCGCGAATCACGTGTTCAACTATGACCATTTCCATCTTGATCGGGCTGATATCGGCGTTCTTATGATGCCGGCCGGGAAGTCAGGGCACCTAGAACTCGGATATCTAAGTGGTCAGAAGAAGCCCTGTTACATCCTTCTGGATGGGGAACCGGAGAGGTTCGACGTTATGTATTTACACGCCAATAAAGGCGTGTATTACACGGCGCAGGAGTTAATGGATGCTTTGCATAAGGACTTCCCTGCATGAAAATATACATCAGCGGATCGATGAAGGACCAAGAGCACCTGCGCCAGGAAGCCCACCGCTTATGGTTTGCGGGGCATGAGATAACTAGCTCGTGGCTAAACGAAACTATTGAGCCTATCGGTATAATGTGGCGCGGTGTCGCCATTACAGACATTGCTGAGGTCTATAAGGCCGACTGCATCATAATGGACAACAACGGAGCTTCTTCTACGGGTGGTCGATACGTCGAATGGGGACTTGCGTTAGCTCCTGGAGCGAACAAAATAAAAATTCTCGTGGCACACGATAAACCGGTTAAAGCGTTTTTAACCTTAGCAGATCATATCTGCGTGACATGGCAAGACGTACACAATTTATTGGAGAGTCACTATGCCGTACATAAAGCCTGAAAATCGGGAACCAGTAATTCGAGGCGAACACTGCCCAAAGGATGCAGGTGAGTTGAATTTCATGGTCACTTTTATGTTGCTCAGAGCAATCGAAGGTAAATATATAAACTACAAGATGCTCGTAGAAGACTTGTTGCAGCTAGCCAAAGAATACGCTGCGGATCAAGAACTAAAATATCAACGTATTAACGATGTCATTGGCGCCTTTACAGGGGCTTGGATGGAGTTTGTGCGTCGTAAAACCAATCGCACGTATGACTACTCGATGTTCGATGTCGACACGGCGGAGCTGTATGATTGCTGCGGCGAGGCTGTCGGAGAAGCTCTCGATACGTTTTATAAGGTTATAGTCGGCCCCTACGAAGACACGAAGATTAAGGAAAACGGAGATGTCTATACCGATGCCCGAAGCAGTTGATGTATCATATTACGCGACCTGGGGCAGTGCTGCGCTGTTCCTGATCGCAGCAGGGTTTATGGGAATGGAAAGTAAGTGGCTCGGCGTAATGCTGTACGGCGGGCTATTCTGCGCCAACGGCGCCATCGCACTTATCTCGATCCAGACCCTATGAGCCGCGGCCCCGAAAACAGGTTTATTGATTCTATGCATCGCCTGTTGAAAGGCAAATGTCATTTTGAAAAGATGCACAACCCTTATCGCGGTGGCACCGCCGACGTATGGTACTCAGGCAAGTCGGGAGACTGCTGGGTAGAATACAAATGGCTAAATAGAGTCCCTAAGAGGGGTGCAGTCAAGCCTAAGCTTGAACCACTCCAACGCGAATGGCTACGGGGTCGATGGAACGAAGGCCGGTGTGTCTTCGTCATAGTAGGCTGCCCCGCAGGCGCGATGCTCTTCCCGGAACCCAAGGACTGGGAAAATGGAATCGCTGTCAGCCAAATAAAACAAGAGCCGAAGGAAAACATGGCGAAAGAGATCCTTCTCTACGTCAACACTTCGGAGACAACAAATGAGAAAGGTAGTAAGAGGAGCACTAGACGCACAAACGCTGGTAAGCGCGCTATACAAAGTAGTGATAACCTCATTTCTGCTGTACGAGTTGCTAAGGTTTCAAATAAGGAGAGCAAGTGTTAAAGGACAGTCACCCTGCCGTCAAGAAGAGGACAACCATATACTTAAAAACGGTTAAGGATGCGGAAGACGTCAAGCGACTGATCCAACCTGCGACAACAAACGCAAAGTTGGCCGGCGGAAAGGGCATAGTCACAAAAGGCAGGTTCAAAGGACTGCCAATGTACTCATTAACCCTAGAGGAACGAAAAACGTGTCCAAGATCATGTCAGCAGTGGAATTCCTGCTACGGCAACAATATGCCGTTTGCAAACAGAATCGACCATACGTCAACCGAGTTCGAGTCGAGACTGAAGGAGGAGGTCAACTTACTGTGTACCAAGAAACACCCGCAGGGCATTCTGCTACGCTTGCACGTGCTGGGAGATTTCTACTCCGTGACATACGTGAACTTCTGGATAAAATTGAAAAAGAAATACCCGAACCTCCAGATCTTCGGCTACACTCACCAGGCGTCATCATCGAATATTGGGCGGGCAATAAGGAAGTTGAACAGGCTGGGCGCATGGATAAGGTGGAGCGATCGAAAGGGCCCGATGGGCGCGACCGTTATTCATGCGGATGCGAAATCGGTCCGGAAGAATGGGATAATCTGCCCTGAGCAGACCGGTAAGACAGCGGGGTGTACAACGTGCGGACTGTGTTGGTCCGTGAAGAAAGAAATCTTCTTTTTGGAACACTAATGAAAACCAAATTTCTAGTTGATTTTGAGTTCGACAATGGTGCACGCTACGGGGTAGAGTTGACAGCTTTTGACACGGATCTTCGGGATCTGTTCGAAAAACAAAAGCTGACGGCCGTTGACGTGCGAGTTTCAGAGGAACGGTTCGTTCAGCTCTTTAACAAACGGAACGAGCTCCAATGAACAACGACGTTAGGACAGCATTCAGCAAGATGAACGCCAGTAAGCTGCACAGTTATTACAAGTATTGGGGTAGCTTAACAGCAAATAGCGACGAAGAATACTTCAGGCGGTTCTTGTTCGCGTTCTGTTCGGTACATACAACCTGGAAAGGTAACGTGTACGGCTATGAAGCAATCAAAGACTTCCACCCTGATCGATGGACTAAGAAGCAGTTATGGAGTGCATTGGCCGGGAGCGGATGCGGTTTGTACAACGATCGAACTGAGCACATTTGGTTATTCGGAACCAAGTTCTGGAATGACCCCTCGCAATATAGACCCTTGCCTGGCGAGTCACTGTACTTCCTCCGAAATCGACTGGTTCCGGCTATTAAAGGTCTCGGAGTCGCTAAGGTAAGTTTCGCACTAGAGATGGCCTACCCCACGGATAAGACCCTAGATATAACCTGCCTTGACGTCCACATGCTTAGGCTGTATGGTAATGCCAAGATGAGCGCCCAGAGCCGAAAAGGACGTACGGAGTACGAGAAGTACGAGGCCGACTGGGTAGGCCGATGCGCAAACCTGCCTACTGGACCCTACGTGGCCCGTATGGTATACTGGGACAGTATTCAAGATAAGGACAGCTCCCGCTACTGGAGTTACGTCCTAGAGAGGCAGAATGAGAGTCTTAGTGGCATGCGAGTATAGCGGCACGGTTAGAGACGCTTTCAAACGGCAGGGACACGACGCGTGGTCGTGCGATATTCTACCCACCGAGAGGAAAGGCCAGCATTACCAAGGCGATGTTCGTGATGTGCTGGATGAGGACTGGGATCAGATCATAGCTCATCCGCCCTGTACTAGGCTGTGCAACAGCGGAGTACGGTGGCTGAACGAACGAAATCTGTGGGCCGAACTAGAGGCAGCGGCAGAATTCTTTAAACTGTTCCTCAATAACAAGTGCCCGCGCATCGCCATAGAGAACCCTATACCGCATCGCTATGCGGTGAGGCTAATAGGACGACAGTACGATCAGGTGATTCAACCGTGGCAGTTTGGCCACCCTGAGTCCAAGGCAGTGTGCCTATGGCTCAAGGGGCTGCCTAAGCTGGTGCCTACAAGGATTGTAACCAAAGGCATCAAGCAGAAAGTGTGGCGTATGGGACCGAGCGAGGACCGGGCAAAAGAACGGTCTCGGTTCTATAACGGCATCGCCAACGCAATGGCCAAACAGTGGGGTACAAATGATTAGCAAGAAGGATATGAAGCAGATGGTGGATGCGTGGACGGTATCATATCTGGAACGGACCCAAGCGCATTTGACGATAGTGGACATGAAGCCGAGGCATACACAAAAGGATGTGCTCAAGATGAAGAATTACATCGGCGAGAGAATAACAAAAATGAGGGGGACGTATGATAAAAAGTAAACCATGCCTAAGCGCGAAGTGCAAGAATCGACATAAAAGTGACGGCGATTATTGCGCTGAGCATGCTCATCTCGAGCGGAAACAGACGATGGCTTGGCCTAGAATCCGAGCCTGTTCTGATCCACATTTAGCAGAAGAGTATGACGCACATGTTGGCTACGCGTGGTCGTTAAAAAGGAATGTCCTGTGATCCGCCACGCGGGGTCCCGAACACGAACCCTGTATCGATGGGAATCTCGTCTTATCAACAGAAAGGCTACCGGTGGTAACCGGAAGGTTCGCTCGGCAGCAGAAGGTCGGCTCATCATCGATCGTATCTGGCAACTAGAAGGGCGGAAGGGCCCAGTGCCAACGCTCGAGATCAAGAAGATGCGCGGTTATCCGTACTACGAGGACGCGAAGCACGCGATCGTCCTCACGAGCGAAGATCACTCTGTTCAGACGCTGGTGCACGAGATTACGCACGCCCTCGGAGTAGGCCGGAGCGACAATCACCACAGCGAAGGATTCGTGAAGAAGTACTGCAAGCTGCTGGCGTTCCAGTTTGGTTGGAGCGAAGAACAACTGTTGTGTGAAGCAAAGGATATAAAACTTTTATGAGACTCGTATACACAAAGAAGCAAATCGTCGAAGGCCTAAATCTTGATCAATTCACTCCTGAGAAGGTACTCGTCAGGGAGATCGCACGTATTATGAAACCCGGCGAAGAGCAAGCACCTTGGTATAAGGTGGATATGCAACGCAAGCCGCATATCTACGTGAGTAAAGCCCATTACGACGAACCTAATTTGTTCGTTCTAGAACTAGAAGGTTCACCGCCGCGCATGACCACAGTTGTGTGGGATTTGCATTACTCGTTCCCATACGTTATGTTTGCTGGTAAGCGCCTTGAGAACCGCGGAAAACGCTCGGAGGCTATAGTCAACGCCGTTAGGACTTATCTGGAAGACATTAAATGAAACCCATGCTCGCGGCACCAGTCAAGATTGACCAAGTACAATTCCCTGTGTATGCGTCGGCCAAGCTCGACGGGGTCCGAGCCGTTGTGATGGAAGGGACCGTATTCGCGAGGTCCCTCAAAGAACTACCCAATGAGAACATCCAAAAGATGTTCGGACAAAGAAGCCTGGAAGGGTTGGACGGTGAGCTGGTTTTCGGACCACCATACGCCAAAGACGTATATCTCAGGACTGTGTCCATATGCAATAGTAAGGCAAAACCAATACCAGACATAGCATTCTGGGTATTCGACTTCATTACTGAGCCGGATGTTCCATTCTCCGATAGACTAAGGTCTGTTAATCTCGTATGTCGGCAGGCGCAAAAACAGAAACTCCCCGTGTATATGCTGCCACAGGTTCGGATCAACAACGAAAAGGAACTTCGTGAATATGAAAGATACAGACTGGTGGAGGGGTACGAAGGTGTTATTCTTAGATCTCCGGACGGGACGTACAAGTACGGACGTTCGACGGTTAAGGAAGGCGGCATGCTCAAACTCAAGCGTTTTGTGGACGCCGAAGCAGAGATCTTGGAGGTCTACGAAGAGTTCGCTAATGAGAACGAGGCCACGACAAATGCGCTTGGCCGCACGGAACGTAGCTCTGCAAAAGCAGGTCTTGTTGCAAAAGGCACAGCTGGAGGCCTACATGTTCGAAGTAAAGAATTTACAGAAACGTTTAGAATTGGAACGGGCTTCACGGCCGAACAGAGGGAGTGGTTCTGGGCAAATCGCAGCGCTGTTGTCGGTAAGCAAGTTAAATTCAAATTCTTCGACCACGGAGTGAAAGATAGGCCGCGTCACCCCGTTTACTTAGGCCCTAGAGAGGACTGGGATCTATGACCGCAACCATTTCGATGGGCGAGCTTCTCGGCGAGGAGCCACAAAAACCGAAGCGCCCACCGCGCAGCCCCAAGCAACTGAAACTTACCGGACGCAAATTCCGGGTAGGCCAGTGGCGTTGTATTGACCGTACCAAGCTGATCGTCAACAAAGCTGGTAAGGAAGTTCAGCGTTCAGTTCATGAGCGCATGAACTACGACGCGTCCAAGAAGTACCCACACAGTTCTACCCGGCAAAGACTACGTGAATTGAGACGTATTGGATCTTTATGACTGCCAAATTTGAAAAGCGCAAATTCACCGTATCGCTGGGCGATAGTCAGGCTTACAAGGACAACTACGATGCAATCTTCAGAAAGGACAAGGATGGATCCGTTCAGAAAAACATACCGAGTACTCAGCCAGAAGGAGAAGGAAGATCTCCATCGGATGAAGATGAAGGCCGAGGAACTGTATGAGTTGTTCAAAGGCTTGGCAGGGGAACAGGACAACCATCATGCCAGTCGTGAATGGTCACTGGCTGTCACCAATCTGGAGCAATCAGTAATGTGGGCTACGAAGGCGCTAACATGAAATGGGATTTATTCTTCCTTAACATGTGCGATCTCGTATCAGGTCTTTCGAAAGACCCCAGCACTAAGACCGGAGCTATCATAGTCCGTCCAGACAAAACTGTGGCGAGCACTGGGTTCAACGGGTTCCCGAAACCCATGAACGATGATTCTAGCCTGTATAACGACAGACCCACGAAGTATAGTAGAATCATCCACAGTGAGATGAATGCCTTGCTACATGCACGAGAACCAGTAAAAGGGTACACATTGTACACGACCGGTTGTTGCTGCGACCGGTGTTTCGTCCATATGGTGCAGGCTGGAATCAAGCGGTTCGTATACTGGGAAGACACCGAGGATATGAAATCCCGGTGGGGAGACCAGTTCGGTAAAGTCTCATCATACGCCCTCGAAGCCGACGTCGATCTCGTTCAATACCCTTTAACCTTAAGAGAACGTAAACGTTATAGCGGGCAAAACAAATGAGAACTGTTTTTGTTGCACTTATGAGCGTAGTTCTATTCTGCATGGGCGGCCTTGGCGTGATCGCTGCTCAAGAAGGGTATGTTCCGTACAAGGTAATGAGTCCGCCGACCACCGATCGTGTTAAGCTCGTCGTGAAGTTCATGCCACAGGAAGAAGTAGAGATGTACTGTGGCCCTCGTGCAGAGGGGTGTTATCTCAAGAACGTTGCCGGCTACGATGACTGGCTTGTGATGATACCCATTAAGGACTTCAATGACGAGCGCAGTCTCTTCATACTAGGGCACGAAATATTCCACGCCTTAGGAGCGGAGCATGACTAACGTTTATCCCTTGCCTTGCGAAGAGCGATGCAAGCATACGTCCCCGAGAATGCGCCTAACGCTACAGGGATCAACATCCACGGATTTGATACATAGCTCAACACTACTCCGCCGTTGATCACCATCAGGACGGAGGCCATAGACGACGCCTTCCAAATATCATCATGGGCTACCCATTTGATATAGGCTGCCCATGCAAAGTCAAGCGCGAACATTAGCCAGAACGTCCAAAAGGCTTGCAGAAGCACTATTCTCTCCCGCAATGCTTGCAGTCGATAGGTTCGAGCATGTTCTTGCAGATCCAGTCCGCTGCTTTATATCTCCAGCCTGTGCGGCTGCGCAGGTACCTACGTAGACGATTTGTAATTGTCAACTCCCTCGGATAATCCAGAAACAAAACGCTGAACAGCAGGACGTTCAGGACAATGTCCAGCACCCATCCTGCCGCAGCGATAGAAACCATGAACCAATAAAGGAACGGGCTTCTATTTTTAATCTCTTTGGATTTGGGCTTTGTGCTGAAAACGGCGATATATATGAACCATGAGAGCGCTAGAAGCCCCACCAGGTACAACGGTGTATGAAGTAGCCACATCTTGTTAGCCTCCTAGAAGTAGCGAACGCCCGGCGTCGCGCGTTGGAAGTCTTTTAGAAGACCTGCTGTGTCGCCCTGGAAAGCGTTGACAGTGAGGTTCATCAGCTGTTCAGCTGACGGACCCAGCAGGGACAGACCGCCACCATACTTCATATCCTGTCCCGTGTCAAGTGCTATTTGCCCCGGACCGTAGATTCCGGCACGTTGGACGCCCCTCATGAGCCAATCTGCTCCATCCCAATCATCGTGGTCGTCGCCCGCGTTGGGCGTCAGGATCGACCGCAGCATGTCAGACATAATGATTACAGGCACATAGGAGATCAAACCTAGAGCCGGGGTGTAGTTCCCGTGGCCGAGTTCGCCCGCCATGCGGTTGATGATGGTTTGCTGGAATAGGTAGGTGTATTGCTTCAAGTGGGACACCAGAATCCAGTTCGGATCACTCATGTAGATAGGACGGAGAGCCGCGTTCGGACGCAGGATGGCCTGGTCAACCCACAGGTTGATGGCCGCTCGCATGTTGTCGTTGAGGATAAGGCTTCCGTCCGGATGGGTTTGGACGTCTTCCTTGGTCAGATTCAGCTCTTTCAGGAACCGTTCGCTGTGCTCATTCACGCCTTTCGCATGCCGAAGGATGAACTGCTGCGCAGCGGCGGAGGCTGAGATACGCATGCTCTTGTTCCAGTTCTCCATACCGTTATACTTGAAGAAGAGCTCGTTGATCTTCTTCAGAGTCGGTGACATGAACTGGCTCGAATACATGTCCGTAACCACCTGGACGTCGTTGGCCGTATTGATGGCGCCGACGAGGGCCGCAAGACCGGCCTTGTCGTCTTTCATCGTCCCTACCAACTCGCGGATCCCACGGAAGAAGGCTTTGGTGGCCTCGCCAAAGGTACCACCTCTCACCACAATTCCGAGCGGATCCACGATAGACGAGAACAGCGCCAGCGGGAGTAGGCGGATGTTCTGGTAGGTCGTGACAGCGCCAAACGCAGCACGTAGCTGCGGCGACATATCAGCACCGAGAGTTCCCTCCATCGCCTTCACGGCGTTGTCGAAGGTCTCGAGCTGTCGCTCAGTCGCACCCTGTTCTTTAGCCTCCTGACGGGCTTTGAGAATCTCCTCGCCGGAATTGCCGAACCGGCTAGTATATTCCCCACGTCGCGCCGCACGGGCTGTATATTGGGACATAATCCCAAACAGGTTGTTCTCTAGGAACGGGGCCAGCTCTGCCTCCGGGATGGCCGTCATTGTCCGTTCCTGCGTAAAGGGGGCGTAGAACGTCAAGTTTAGAGTCTCGTCGCCCTGTGAGTTCCCCAGCATGTTGATGTCTCCCACGATGTTGCTGTAGATCTGTTCTGCGTGGGCGATGTTGTACTTCTTGAGCAGGTCGAGGAACGCCTGACGGTTGTCGCGCACGTATTGCAAGTTGAACACACGCGGGAAGTAGTTCTTGACCTTCTGCAGATCCTTGTAGATCGGGTTGTCGAACTCATCGCGCTTCACCCTTCCTTCTTCGCGGACGATGGTCTTAACCCCGGACTCTTGCAGGTAGTCATACAGTTCATCGAGCACCTTGCGAACCTCCGCACGTGCAGATTCGAGATCCGGCCGTGTCGGACGGTTTTCGCGCATAGCGCTCACGATCTCCTGCTGATCAGCCTCGGACATAGTCGCGATGGCCTTGGCCACGCGGTTCAGGAAGCTGTTGTAGACCGTGTGCTTCTCCTGCAAGAACCCCGGACGCTGTCCTTGGGTCCCGGTCTTGATGTGGAAATCGTCCATGACCTTGGTCAGCGGTTCGTAGCCGTAGTCCCGCACCGCTCCCGTGGCTGTGTATAGCCACTTATCAAGGAAGCTTCCTAGCGCCGGCCAGACGCGGTCCGCAGCCTCACGAGAGGCCATGGGCTTCTCGTTGTTCAGGACTTGCGCGAACGTGTTGCGGTCGGCGAAGCGGCCTTCATGGAAGGCGTGCATCAGCTCGCTGGCACCGATGGCGGTGTCGAGCTGGACGTCGTCGGTCCAGATAGCCGTGATCTTACGGAACACGGTCTTGACCTTGTCGAACCAAGTAAGTGTCTCCGGCCCTACCGGCATCTTGATCTGTCCAGAGGCCCAGAACTGATACATATAAGCCAGCCGTTCAACCGGGTCGTCCAGCTGGTTCAGCGCATCCGGTTCATCCTTTAGCAGTTCGCGTAGTCGTGCTACCATCGGGGTAGCGTTAGCGGCGTTCTTAAGCACGCGTGCAGCCTTGGCGTCATGGGCCAGCAGCCGCTTGAAGAAGGCGTGCATAGCCTCGTGGCGAGCCACGCTCATCGGGTCGGCTGCGTTCATAGAGATACGCAGCATCTCGATCGCATCGGTGCCGATGAACTCACCCGCTTCCTCCATCTTGGAGAACACGACGATAGCCATGTCTTTGCCGAGGACCTTCTCCACGTATTCCCTCACGTCTTTCTTCTGCTGCTCCGTTACGGTGTCCGTTCCGAGCTTGACCTTGGAGAAGATACCACGCATAGCGGCGCCCTCTTCCTGGCCCCACAGGCTCTTCCCGAACTCCTCAATGGATCTGCGGACCTCTGCTGAAGCGTGGTAAGCTCCGGCCATTATCACAAGCTTCCGCATTTCCGGGTCCTTCACGTCCTTTGCGTATTTATCAACCAGCTCGGGATTCTCTTTTTCTAATATAGCGGAGAATTCGTCCCGGGAGTAGATCAGACCAGTGAACTCTTCGTATTGTCTTCCGGTCAAGATCGACTGAACCGCGTCTATGACCGTATTCGGTAGCTTACCGAACTGCTTCTCCAACCGGTCTACAAGTCTTCCACGCATGATGGCTAGTTCCGGTCCGTCCTCCACACCTACTAGAAGGAATCTCGGGTCCTGGATCCGATCGCGATAGTCGATCGGCTTGGCTTCCCGGAAGTGCCCTTCGTGGATCTTCTCGAACATGTAGCTGAGTTTCTCCCCGGCGGGCGCCACGAATCCCAGGAACTCCAGGATGCTGCTGAACACGCGTTTCAACTTGGATGACTTCGGTAGAACAAGTTCGCCCGTTGCCCACATAGCGTAGGCCTGCACGAACAGTTCTTCCGGTGCTTCCAACCAGTGCGACCACATCTCGCTCGAGTAGTTCTTTTTAATAGTCTCGATGATCTTCTTCTGACGGGCCAGCTCAAGGATCTTAGCTGTGTGATCCTTTCCATACTTACCAGTCATACGGCCCACGATGGCGTGCCCGATCTCGTGGTGCAGCGTGTGCATCCACGTTCTACCGAAGCCTTCAGCCCCGTTAGCGTAGATTGAGATGACGTCGTAGATCTGGTTCTGAATGGCTGAGTGCTCGGTAATGAAGATTCCCTCACCAGGATGTGTATCCGGTTCCAGCTTGAGGATTGTATTGATCTTGCCCAGAACACGTTCAACCTCGTCGTTCATCTGTTTGATGTTGGCTTCACCGAAGACCGCATTTTGTAGTTCCAACTCCAACGAAGACTGGAAGGTTTGGTATTCCTTCTTCGCCTTGTTGTATTCCGCCATAGCGTCGGCCATGCCGTGTCCGCGATCGGCGGCGGCTTTTTTTACTGCTTCGCGTTTGAGGTTCAGATCGTCGAGCAGCTCGCGTGCCCGCGCTACGTGCTTCTTCCCTACCTTCTTGCGGATATCCTCAACCTGGGATTCCCAATTGTTCTTAATCCAGCGCTTCAGCTTCTTCTTGATGTCAGTCAGGAATATGCCCACGGCTTCACGCGGCTTAGCTGTCAGCCCTTCGTCCTTGCGTAGCTTTCTCGCCTCATTAATCTCGTCCAATTGGTCCTGTTCAAGCACTTCATCGGCTCTTACGATGCCGTGTCCGCCACCAGGTGATAGCTCCATCGGGTAAACTAGGGTGTCGCGCGTAGCCCCGCCTAGCTGTCTCTCGATAGCCTTCTGCGACTCCTCGTAGATCTCTTGGTCGGCGGTTTCCTGCTTCTTGGCCGTGCGGCGTTCTTGCCCAACCGGCAATCTTGTTTCTTCCTCTACGATACGCGCACCTTTTCTGTCCTGCGAGCGACGTGTTGTTCCCAGTTCCTCGCGCTCAACTTGCAGCGCCTCTGTCGCGTCGGCTTCCTCAGCGCGGGCCATGACATACTCGATGGCACGTTGCAGACGCCGCCATTCCGGGTCTCCCGGAACAAGCTGCTGCTTCCCGCCTTCCCTGGTGGGCTTGATTATCTCGTCAGCGACGAAGCGGGCCTGCATGTCGATCAACGGCTCTAGGGCTTCCGCCAACGAAGCACCTTCGGCCAGATCATCCAGAGCTCCCTCAACGAGAGGCTGTGTAATGTCTGCAGCCTGCTGTTCGCGTTCGTAGTATTCGCCCAGCGCATCTAGGGCCTTTTCGCGTTGCGGCGTTCCCTTCTTGGTCTTGCGGATGCCCTTACGGAGCTCACGGGCTGTCTTGTTCTGCGGGAACTCAGCATTACGGATCATGCCGTAGGTGATCTTACGCCCGCCAAACGTTCCGAGATACAGGTTATCCGAGAACTCCGGCACCTTCAATCCCTTGAACTCCGGCATGCTCATAAGGGCCGAAATACCACGGCCGAACATATCCGATACGAACTTGAGTGTTCCCTCGCGTGATTGCTGGCGCTGGGTCTTCATCATCAGCTTGACCAAACGCGGGGCACTCAGCTTGTTCTGGTAACCACCTTCGCGCTTGATCGTGAAGACACCTTGTTCCGGCGTGTGGTCACCGAACTGCTTAGGCTCCTTGATGGACTCGAAATCCACCTTGCCCAGCTTGAATGTATCCGGGTCTTCGACCTCGATCGTGTATTCGTTATCGCCGTGGCGCTGCACAACGAAGCGGGCCAAGTGCGGCGGGTATGAGGTTCTCAGCCCTTCGAGGGCGTCCTCGGCCTCGCCACGGTGCTCGTATCTCTTGTCCAGACGCGGGTCGCCCTGGAACTCCGGTGTGGGCGCCAAGTCCTTCTCGAGGATGGACTGCGGGCCCTCTTCGCGCAACGCGTCCAGCTGGTCCAGCACGTTTTCAGTTTTCTCACCGAACACTTCCTGCATAGCCGCAACGAAGCGCTTGTTGTATTCACCTTGGCCTTCGATGAAGTCCATCATCTGCGGCGCAAGTTCTTCGTCGATGATCCGGCGTAGATTCGGATCAGCCAAGAACTGGGCACCCAGGTTTTGGCGCAGAACTCTCTGGACCTGCTGCATACGAGCATTGCCAAAGCGCGTGGACTCGCCAGTCGCACTCTTGATGGTGCTTATAGCCTGACGACGCCCCTCTCGGTTGCTGAACACTCTACCGGCCGCTGCCTCCAAGAAGGCGTCTGTCTTGTCCCCAAATACCTTACGCAGCCCGCGCAGCACGCCGGGGTTCTTGAAGCCGCTGGGCTCCTGTAGGAGCTGCCGGATAGACTGGGACATGGCCAGCAGTGACTCCGGAGAAGCGGTGTTCTTGAACTCCGGCAGGACGTGCTCCATCATAACCTTATGGACCTCGTCGTCCATAGGTGTCCGTTCTTCTATCTCGGTCTTCTGGACGGATCTCAGCCCTTCGTCAAAACGCTTGCCGAAGACCTTCCGTCGCTCAGACGCTACGAACTGAGACCGGATCTCCGGGTCCGTCGTGTAGCCTCTAAATTGCTCGTTTTCCGGTAGTTGAGCCGCTTCGGCCAGAATGTCGTCGGTTACCCCGTCGCTCTCACTAAGCACGCGAGAAAGCTCCTCAGCGTCCGTGGTGCCCTCGGAACCCGGGGGTACGTCATTCTCCCCTGTGGGCACCCGATCCTTCGCCATACGGTCCCTGAACGCGCTCAGGCTGACGTTTGCGCCTACCCCGATCCCCCCGAGGGCCAGACCGCCGATACCACCGACGATGGCCGACTCCCGTAGCTGGGCGGTGTCGATCTCATGTTCCGGGTTGACGATCTGACGCCCGAACTCCCCAGCACCTTGCTGCAAGGTTTCTGTGACGCTTTCGCCTACCCCTGACTTCAGAAGCTCCTTCGGAGCCTCCTTAACTGTCTCTTTGAAGCCCTTATCGGCTGCGCGGCGGAGCCCCTGCTTGCTCAGACCTCGGGCCAAACGACCAGCCCCTGACCCTACTTCCAGCAGGCCGCCCACGGCGCCTTTGGCAGCAGCGTGCCCTAGGAGCTCTCCGGCCCCTAGTTTCTTACCCTCCGGGTCCTCGCGCAACGTCTGAACCTGTTCCCCACCCTCAGCGATACCTGATAGGGCCGCTGTGGCGAATACCGGGTGCTTTGTAAGCAGAGATGCGCCCACTAGCGGGAGCGTCGAGCCAAAAGCCTGCCCAACACTTTGGGAGACGAACTGAGTCAGATCTGCGAAATCCCGGACCGCCGTCGAGTCTTTGATCGGCATCCCGATCTTTTGGGAGTCCTCGATATACTTTTCGGCTTCTGCGAACCGACGTTGGGCGAACTCGTCCATACCCATCGCCAGCCCCGTCTGTCCGACGAAGCTCTCGAAGGTGCTGGCAAGCCCTAGGGCCCCGCCGCGCAGCCCTCTACGGAATGGGCCAGCGGCTTGCGCCTCAGCTTCAAGGGGATCGGTAACTGGAGCCTGTTGCCCCAACTCTGCCGTTGCTTCGTCTACAGCTCGACCTTCCGACAGCCCCAACTCAGTTGTGGCGTCTAGAATACGGTCTCTGCTACGCGCCATGAATTACTCCTACTTTCTCTGTGACTTCTCGAATTTAGCGATCATGCTGCCATAGACGTTCTGAATGTCCCTGTCCACAGGTGCATTCGGGCCAAGAAGATTGAACCCTCCACCTGCAAGCTCTCTAACGGTGATAGTATTACCGTTCTTGAGATGGACCAAGTAGCCCCCACCGCCCAGCGTTGTGCGTTCCACCTTCTTCGGGAGATAAGATGTCAAGTCACGCGACGTGAACCGCTTGATACCGAAGTAATCGCGCAGCGCCTGCATCGCCGACGGGTTGTTCTTTACGGCCTGTTTAAAACGAGCAGCTGTGAACAAAGCCTCGCGCTGAGGCCCTTTCAGGTTCTTTACTCCAAGTTGAGCCATCGTATGACGGATATCGCCGGCCAATTCTGAACGACGCTGCGATAGCCGCCCTTCATATGCTTCCTTGGATTCGCCGGCGAAAGGAATGATTGATGTCGATTGCGGCCCTTCACCGCGTCTGACTTCATCATCAATAGCTTTATCCAACTCTTCTTGGCTTGCTTTCTCCTCAGATAGTTCAAGTTGACGACGAGCTGTTTCGGCGTTGAACGCACCACGCAGCCCTTTGGCCTCAGCTACCTCACGGTCGACGATGTTCTTCTCGCGTGCGACATTCGCTTCTTCTTGGTTCTTAGCCAGACGGCTCGTAGCACCATACGCGCCGAGCGCTGCCAGCGAACCAAACGCTCCGCCGCCGAAACGACCAACATCCGGTAGCGACGTGCGACCACCTCTGAGACCCTGCACGGTGTTACCCTGCACGGTGTTCCGATCGCTCAGGGCTCTCAATTCGTCTTGGGTGTATGTTCTGCCCTCGGTGGGACTGCGGCCGATAAACCCTTCCCCCGGTTGCACGCTGTCCAGCTGCGATCTTACACCTGATGGCGTAGCCGGTGAAGCCGTATCCACAGCCGGTGCCTGCTCCTGCGGGAAAGCATCATTGTTAGGCAATGTGGGAGTGCCATCACGTAGAGCATTTCTACGTTGGGTCTTCTGAACCAATGCGGTATTTGCGGTAGTAGCGCCGCCTTCGAGCCCGGTAATTGGGCTGTTCAGATCGGGCGCCGGGCGACCCGGAACCTGATCCGCAGCTGCTGCCGAAGGGATCAATGCATCTGCGATCGTGCGCAGCGGGTTGAACGACGAAGTCTTTGCAGGCGCGGTTCGCAGACTTTCTTCCTTCTGCTCACGGCGCTTTGGAGAGAACGCATCGCGGATACTTTTCTTGGCTCTGTCAAAGAACCCCGGCTCTTCCTGTGCGGGAGCTTCTCCCGCCGGTTTCACCGTTGTGTCCTTTTGATCTGGAATATTGTATTTCTTGCGTAACGCGCGTTCAGCTTCAATGTCTGCCTGTGTGGGAGGTAGAAGTCCGCCCTCGATGGTAGCATCACTAAGTGGTGCCCCACCTACGCTGTTTGTCTTACCGGTAGCCGGTCTGCCAGAAGAATCCAGATGCCCGGTACCTTTTAGGAAATCCTCAGCACCAGCGAGCCGCACAGGCGGTGAACCCTCACGCAATCCGCGTGCTGTCCCCCTTCCAGCGGTTCCAGGCGTCTGATCAATCAGCTTCGCCTTGCGCTGCAGTTCATCGTCCATGTCGAAAATTGCCATATTATTCTCCTTATGTGGCATCGACTTCTGCTGTATTCACAGCTAGTCCATTTATTCCATTCATCGCCGAACCCAGTCCGGTTCTGAAGAAGTCTGACAACCACTTAGCGATATCCCGTCTGTTATCAGTTGTGGCGACAAGCTGCGACAACTTGTCGCGAGTAACCTGTACTTGCGACGCCCAAATATTACGCGCATGCTCTGCAGCGTTTCTCGAGTTCTCCATATCTATGCGAGCCGACTGGATAATCGCGTTCGTTTTCGCCACGAATGCATTTACCTCAGCGGAGTGGATCACTGCCAAAGCCTGGTTCACCGACAGATATGTATCAGCCTGCGCCTTTAGGGCCTCAAGTTTTGATGTAAACAGCCGAACCGCTGCGTCGTATAGAAATACAGCCATCTCGACCTCTGTCCGCGCTGCGAGTAGTAGTCTATTCTGAATAGCATTGTAAAGTGCATAATGCTGTTCCTCAGACCGAAGAGCTTGGTCGATGGTCCGAGCCCGATTTTCTACATACAGCCTTGCCCGCTCAAGTGTGATGTCTCTATTGGTGTCGGACAGTTTCGAAACATAGGCGGACCGCGCTCTGTCCAGCTGCTTAGATAGAATTCCTTGCGGAAGCGGGAACCCAGTAGCGGCATTTTGCCGCATTACATTCATCTCATTCTCGGATAGTAGCTGCGCTTCACGATCTCGCGTACGGTCGAACAGAGCCTGCTCGTCATTGATATCGATCCCGTAGCCACCATTAATCAAGTCGTAGAGCAGCTTATCCTGAATCGTAGACATCAAAACGCCTGTATACCCCGGCTCAACATAATTGAATGACACTGTTGGCGCATTGGGTGGAGTAAGCAGTTTGATCTGATTGATGATGTCGATAAGCGGGACTTCTGCCAAGGTCGGCGCTGCGGGCGCATTACCGATTCCGGCCGCGAAAGTGTACCATTGAGTCCCGTTATACAGCGGCGTGGTCCCCACTGATGAAAAATCCACATCAACTAGGTCCTGCAAGGTGCTCAGTGCAGAATTGCCTTCCTCGACAATAGCACTAGAGGCCTGCGCCAACCAGTCGGCCACCGCGCCGAAATCGGCGTTTGTTGCCAGAACAGGTAGAGAAAGAGCCATATGTTACCCCAATCTGCGAGTTGTTTTTGTAAAGTTCACCTGCATCGAATCCAGTTCCAAGGTGGCGTTGTTCTTCCCACGCAAACCCACCGCATAGTAACGAGAACGCATTCCTTTGCCAGGTGTAACTCTGTGCTGGTGGATCGTCGTCTTTTTCACCACCGGCAGGTTGTAATCATAGCTGGTTACATCGTTCGGGTGGATCGTAACCACCACTCTCTCATTCGAACGTAGCCCCAGCAGCACTTCTGGTAGTCGTTTAAGATCGGGATTCTTATCGTCCATCTGCCCCGTCTTAATCTGCCAATCAATGTTCGTGGTATTCGGGTCTATGGTTCCTGATAGGCGGACCAGCCCTGCCGGCCCTGCCGCATAGTATTCCGTCCCGATTCGCGCAAAGCTGTTGTAACGGTGATTCGTGAACTCAGTAACTGCGCCTGTCCGTAGGTTCACGACTTTGATATCATATACTTCCGATTCCTCTTCCTGACCTAGACCTGCGGCCACCAGCGGCATGAACGACGCATAACCTGCGTTCGCCTCCACAACAAGAGGCTCGAATGAAGCCGCCCCCACACCTGCTGCGACCGCAACACCGCTGGCTGTCAACGCTTCAAACAGGCCTGCTCCAGAGTTAGGCCCGTATCCAGCGCCAAACATCGGCTCGAATTCTGCTGCGCCTTCGCCAACGAACGGAACATCAGCCGTTCCTTCCGCGGTCATCGCCTCGAAATAGCCGCGCCCATGGGCTGTCGGACTATGCTCGCCCGTACCAAGCGCAACCATCGGTCCAAATGAAGCTGCACCCGGTCCACCCTGAATCAGGGTTACTGGCGGTGAGTCCGCCGTTCCGGTTCCCTCACCAGCGCCTGATCCTGTCTGCGCAAAGCCGGTCAAACCGACAGTCGAAGTAACAGTAGCTGCGCCTGTCCCTTCACCAGCGCCTGATCCTGTTGCACTGAAATCGACACCGTGCGAGAACGAGATCGCGCCAATCGCCCAGTCCGCGCTGGACTGAGTGAAGTCCACCGCCCGCGCCCCCGCCGTGCTGCCATCCAGATCATAGAGCGCCGGGTAAGTGGCGTCAGTTCCGTCCAGCCCTGTATACGCCCCACCCGGCGTTATCGGACTACCCTGTGCTTCCGCGATCGCCCAAATAAATGAGTTGTCTCGCGGAGTCGTCAAACTTACCGTGGCCGACGTGCTGGTGCCTGATGCATCTACTTCGTTAGAGTCGTAGGTTACAATCCCTACGTCCGGCGTCAACGCCATCGCACGAAGACCCAGCGTAGTTACTGTGCCGTCAAGCGTGACAGTGATGGTCTTATTACCGCCCGTTGAGACATTCAGCAGGTAACCGAACCAATACCGGTCAGTGCTGTTCGTCTCAAACGTCTGAACAGTTGTGGCGTCCGACTCGCTAGTGATAGTGACCGACGTAATACCACGCAACGTGCCGATACCGTAAATGCCGATGACGATTAGGTCACCAGCACTTACGCTCGTCAGCGTTACGTTCGTAGTAGCTGTCGAACTGGCGAAGCTATTCTGCTCGCCTACACTAACTGTAAACGCCACAGTATCCTCCTACAATTACAGATCGCTCAACGTAGCGAATTCGATCTGCGGAGTTACTTTAATTTCACCACCATATGTTGCCGGAACCACAATCGGAGCGCCTGAGAATCTCTCGACCCATAGCAGAGCACCCGAAGTATTGTCGGTTAGGTAGTAACCATACACGTTTGTCGCACCACCGGTTCCGTCGAATACATACGTCTGCTCGGCATAAGTAGCCCGCGACTGAACACCGACGTCGGATACTGACCAGCTCGTATTTGTGAGCGTCTTGGCTGCGTACCCCTGCGTCGTCATTTCTGTCAAGCTGCCGAGGACCGTAGCCCCTGTGGGAGTGTGGTCGTTCACGTAGAGCCGCAGAGTCCAGTTCGCGTTCGGTGTATCATCACCGACCATGAACTGAAGTAGCAGCGTTTCCCCTACGTCAGGGATGACGATAGCCATAGAGCCTCCTATTAAGAAGTCGGGAACGTCAACGCGAAGCTAGTGATAACTTGCGGGACCGTGTCGACAAACGAAAGGTTGGTCAAGTTAAGTTCCGCGCCCGACGTTCCAACTGCTCCGTCCAAACGGGGATACAACTCGCTCGAATCGAGGGTGCCCGGATCCGCAGTAGCCGCTGTAAAGCGGAACCATCCAGCTGTGCCCGTAGCCACCGCGTCGCCTTCCCATACCTCTGCTGCGGCCTTAGTAATCACGCCAGCTGCTGTGACATCCCAATTCAGGCCGTTGACGGCATCTACACCCGCGACTGCGGTGCCGATGTTTACATCCGTCCCAACCATAGTTGTGGTCGCGGACACGACAGCCAGACCGTTTGCATCTGTGCCGAAACCGCGTTGCGCTGTAAGCGTAACTACCGCACCAGAAGCTGACGCTGTCACGATCTTGTGGTCGTGGTAGTAGTTGATCTGTGTAGCGACGTCGAGCGCTGTTTGCGTCAGGTCGCTGTTAAAGGGGATAACTGCGCCTAGGATCTCGATCCCAGCCACTGTTACGCTATCGACAGAACCTGATCCGCCAGATAGTGTGATCGTTCCCGCCGCGCGAACTTCGTTCACGAATGCGACCCCGCCGTTAGTATAAGTGCAAAGCAGCGTGCCTGTGACAGCTGCGTCAGCCGATGCCGGTTGCGACCCCGTGTATACATTCAGAACACAGTCCGTCATAAGTTGACGGAACGCCGCAGTCGCCAGCATGCCGTTGCGAAGAGCTTTGGATGCTTTTAGAGCCATGATTGCCTCCTGTTACGATTGATTGTTCGCGGAACCTGTTCCTCTGAGGACATTCAAATACTGAACGAATCCTCTGTGCTGCCGCACAATTCCCGCTCCGCGTTGTGCATAGGGAAAAGAGTATCGTGACTCAGTGATATTATTCGCTGAGCCACCGTTGTAACCTACGCAGACACCGTGCCTGCTAGTCCATATAACTGCTTCTCCGACCTTTTCTGTTTCACCCTGTTCCGGGGATGTTATAAGAGCAGCGGTGCACTTAGCAGCAGTATTCGGAATAGCCCCATAGTCAAACACTACTGAACTATCAAAATCTGCTGGTGACCCACCTGCCAAATACCACGTCATAGAAGTCGTTTCCGGGTCGTCACCTTCAACATCAGCTGTCGCTACGAAGATTCCGTTCTTCACGCACTCAAACATAGCAATCTGACCGGGGAACCGAAGGAAGTTTTCCCCGATACGGAACAGCTCCGGGTTGTACGGATCAGAGAAGTAAACCACATCCCCCGCGACCACATACATAATCCCGTTGAAATACCGCACGATATTACCAGCGGGCGGCGGACATGCGTGCTGAGTTCGCAGCGCCACTTTCAAATCTTTTGCGTTGCTGCTATATACGTATGTTGTAACATAATTGGGTATTACAGCCGCCCGATACAAAGTCTCTCCATTCGTCCCACTCATGTAGAGTATCTTGTCCGTCACATCAGGATCCGAAGAGACTTCGATGTTCGAGAAATTGATCCCACCATTCGCGCCTACTTCAATCAGTCCTTCGACCCCGGTGCCGGATTCGTGGCCATCTGAACGCAGGAATGTCAGAGCATATAGATACCGTCCAGCGGGGAGACCGCCTACCGAAACCGTAGCTGTCGGTTGCCCCACCGGGGGAGTTACACCCCACAACTTTGAGGTAGCTCCAACCACTCGGCCGGAGTCGGTTCCGTTGGACCAGTAAACTGTGCCTGCGTAATTATCATAACTCACACGGGCGTCAGTCGTCAGAGTCCGTAGCGGCGTGAACGTAAAATCGGACTCAATCCGACTCAATACATTACCGTGCATGATCAGAGAGACGGCCTTGCTGGAATAAAGGCTATGCGCGGGGGTCGCACTTACCACGGTCTGCCCCATACGGGACAGTAGCTTTCCTGTGTCGTCAATCTCTACGTCGGACGCAATCTCGAGCTCCCCGGTGCGAAAACGCTCCGTGGAAGTTGTATTACGTAGTCCGCGCCACCCTTTAATTTCCATTACAGACCTCTACATACTTACGGATCAAGGACTGGGCTGCGGTGAGTTTGTCGACGACGGCGTCGGCTCGGTTGGCTTCGGAGAGAAGAAATTCAGTAGCCTCTCTCGAAAGTTCCGCTCCTCGGGGGCCATTACCGCTGCTGGCGGTGCCGGTAGCCGCGCTGACGGCGTCTCGATCACGGTCGGCGGCGCAGCTGAGGGCTTCGTCACGCCATCTGTCGCGCAAGACGAGAGCGCCACTACGAGCAGCAGCAGCATCATGCTTTGCTTGGTTCTTAGCACGTTCTATCTCCTTCTGATGATCGGCGTCGAGCTTAGCCACGTCCTTCGCGGCCTGTTCCTCGATCGCCCTGATCTGGATACCTAGCTCCGCAATCCTTTTGTTGGCAGCTGCCAGGGCCTCGTTGTCCCGCTTCTGATATGCCGCCACCGCCTCGACGCGTCCCCGTTCGAAGGCCTTGGAATCCACGCCATCGATATACGACTTTGCGCCAAAGAACACGGACATACCGATAGCGGCCAATGCGAGAACCGCACCTACGTAGATAAGTGCCGAGACGCCTAATTGCTTCCATCTAATTCTTCGCATGCGAGTGGCTCCATTCCTGTTACCGTGAGACCTAAGTCAGCGGTATGTTCGTAAATGATCTCCAAAGTCTCCGGATCGGACACTACCCGACCGTGGCGCAGAATGTAGAACTCAAAACCACGGCCTTTGGTTATAGCATCACTCCATTTACCACCCAGCTCCTCCTGCTGCGCCTGTTCTCGCTTTGTGCACGTCAGGATGATAGAGATACCGCGTTTCTTAAGACGGAGGTCCCGGCGGCACCGGTCGTGGAGTTTATTCCACTTGACCTGTACCTCCGGGGTTAGGTCTCTTACTTCTCTGCTCATGCTCCTGCCTTCGTCATATTTGGCTTGCTGACTTTGACTCTGCTACGTGCCCATGCTCCGCAATCTCCGCACTGGAATCGCTGGTAGCGAGTTCCGTGTTGGTTCGGAGGGGTGACACCGCGGCGCTGTAACTTAACGCTGCTGCAACTCGGGCACCCGTCGATTGCGTCATAAGCTGCTACGTTCGGATGATTGCGAATCCACGGACGGAACCGGTAATACACCTTCTCCAAAAGAGTCACGTCACCTTTGTTATACTTCTCCATCAAAATCCACGCGCTCTTGACTCCGGCCATGCAGTCGATCCATAGCTGGAATCCAGGGTGCTTTACCTTCGTCCCTTCACCGATCGTGTGCCCTACATAATCCAGTTTGTTCGATTGGAACTTGAAGGTCCCTCGGCTAACTTTAAGAAGGTCGATCTGCTTGTATGGTGAGGGCGGCGCAATTTTGTGAGTCAGGAATTCCTTGTTAAGTGTTGGGATGTCAAACTTGCTACCGTTGTAGTGGATGATAACGTCTGCTTCATCCAACAATTTATGGATGCCTTTTAGCATCGTTGTGTGATTCGACCGATGAACAGAATCGAACATTACTTTCTTTTCACCTAGCCACTTTGCAGACCAGCAGAGGACGTATCCCGCGTCTGCGATTTGATTGATTGCTATGTTCTGCTCCCACAGTCCCCAGACATAAGCCAAATTCGGAGCTGTTTCGATATCCAGCAGTAGGATTTTCACTTACTCTCCTTTATTCCGTTTGAAATAAGAAACCATTTTCTTCACCGACTCACACGCTTTCGGCAAGTGGATAATCATCTGCATTCCCAACCACAGAACCGTGAAGATCCCGACTATGGTTGGAATGTGTTCTGCCCACACAGCAAAACCGGTGAGAACAGCAGCTGCATCTATGCCCATTCCGGCCTTCGATTGCGCGACTGCTTGCGTTTTTTGTACAGCTTGTGTCCATGTAACCATGTCGCCTCCACCTTATTGTTTTTGTTGGGCAGACAACCCATTGAAAAGAAGTCGCATTATACCGTAAAAGAGGCCACTAGTCAACCTTAGCTCCGACCCTGTCAGAGAGCGTTTTATCTTCTAACTCCTTGACTCGCTGAGTTAATTTGGCGATTTCTTGCTTTAGAACTATGTTCTCCACTTCCTTCTGACCTATAATCATCAGAAGGTCTTCTATAGATAACTGCTTTTGTGCCATTGTCTCTCCTGTTAGGTTACGATAGCGCGGTCTTGAACCCTACGCCAGTTGGTGCCGTCCGAGAAGGCGAGGGTGGGCCCGCCCGTCTCGTCGGACACATAAATAACGCCAGCGGCTGTTGTCGCCGACGGCAAACCAGATACTGTGAAACTCGGTACCCGCCACGTCGAGCCTCCGACCGTGGGCGTGTTTGTAAAATTCACTACGTGGGTGGCCCCACTTATTGTCCAGACGGGGGTGGTCCCCGGCATATCGTTGTGCCATAACCCAAGGGTCTCCAATGACGCGGAAGCGTCGATCCCCATTGACCACGGTAGCCCCGTAGCTGAGGAGTGGTCTATTCTTATGTAGCTGTCATTGAGGGTACCATGAGCCAGAACCTCGTAGTAGGCACCAAACCCGCGCAAACTGTGATACACCGCGTTGACTGTGCCGGAGTCTTGGTTGTTTATCATGGTGCCCCACAGCGTGTTGCCGGAGGCTTTGAACTGGGCTACTGGTAGCGCAGAAGTTTCACGAGCATAGAGGTTGATTTGGCCTGACGTGCCTGTGGTGTTGGCATAGATGTTGAGGTTCTCAGCAACGCCCGTGCCGCCCCTCATGGACTGCCCACCGGCGCGGCCGGC
>Ga0209536_100000444_pt1 | contig 67038 bp, 64 predicted proteins | sample DeeMarSeWOR28_12_FD_187461 | JGI IMG/M metagenome (GOLD analysis project Ga0209536, IMG submission 187461) | Marine sediment microbial communities from White Oak River estuary, North Carolina - WOR-2-8_12 (SPAdes) (version 2) | ecosystem: Environmental > Aquatic > Marine > Intertidal zone >...
TATATTTTAGAAAAGTAGTTAAACTGAATTAAATATAGTTATAGTTAAGGGTGAGAGGTTGAATAGATTAAAAAATTTTTTTATTTTTTATTTGATAGGTCTATTGATTATATGTTCATTAACTACAATGATAAGTGCGCACTATCCAAATGAGACTTTTTTTGTTTTGTCATTAAGTTTATCCTATTTTTACATTTATATTGTAGTATGGTTTGTTTTATGGTTACTGGTAGCAATCTGGGTTTATAAAGATGCAGAGAAAAGGGAAAAAAGTGGGGTAATGTGGATTATTATTGTGATTCTTTTAGGAGTTATTGGTTTTATTATTTGGCTTTTAGTACGTGGAGAGGTTCCTAAATCTGGTAGAAAATGCTCAAATTGTGGTAGACTTTTACCTATGGATGCAAAGGTTTGTCCTTATTGTGGAAAATAATTTGGAGATACATTGATGATGAGTAATAAGCAAGTTGATAGCTTTCTTGTTTTAGAAGGTGTTACAAAACGTTATAAGGATCTTCTTGCTTTAGATAACATTTCTTTTTCACTACAAGAGGGTGATATCTTTGGATATATCGGTCCTAATGGGGCTGGTAAAACTACAACGATTAAGATTATTGTTGGTCTTCTTAGGCAGGGTCAAGGGGCTGTTTTCATAGGTGGATTTCCTATGCCTGGGAAAAAAGATGAGGTGAATAAACTTCTTGGGTATCTTCCTCAGCATGTTTCGTTTCAACAATGGAGAACAGTGGATCATGCGCTTACAACATTTGGTAAACTTTCTGGATTGAATAAAAATGAGTTGGAATCAAGTATTCAGAATGTTCTTTCCTTGTTGAATTTATCTGAGGTTCGTTTTAAAAAAATTGTTGAGTTATCTGGTGGTACTATTCAAAAAGTTGGTCTTGCACAGGCTTTGCTTCATCGTCCGAAACTTCTTATCCTTGATGAACCTCTTGGGGGACTTGATCCGACTAGTCGTTATCAGATTAAAAAGATTATTAAGGATCTTAGTAAAAAAGGTACGACGATTTTCTTTTCTTCGCATATCCTCAGTGACGTACAGGATGTTGCTACAAAGATAGGGGTTTTAAACTGGGGACATCTCTTACAAGTAGGAACACTTGATGAGTTAATTGCTAAGTTCCCAATGAAAAACGAAATTGAAATTGTTCTATCCAAAGATTCAGGAAAATGGATTGAATTAAAATCCTTGAAACAAATAGAAAGAATAGAGGAAAAAGCACCACATAAAATTTTGGTTTATCTTAAGAGTAGCACAGATGCTGACGAGATAGTTCATCAAATTATTAAAAAGCTGCTATCACTTAAGTGTCAAATTCGTAGCATTCGTCCTTTGTCACCTAACTTAGATGATGTATATCTTCAATATGTGAAAGGAGGTGGCAGTTTATGAGTTTTGTATTACTGTTCAAAGATGAACTTCTCGGTTTTTACAAATCTAAAGTAATGATTTTCCTATGGATAGGTTTACCAGTATTAACAATACTTTTTCATTTATGGGCACCAGATACAGGTCCTGAACTACCATTTACAGTGGTATCAGCATTATTAATATCCAGTATTGGTGGCACACTTGCATCGGCAATGCTAGTTGTCACAATTATTAATGAAAAAACAAGTCGGGTGTATGATCTCTTTCTAATAAGACCAATAAAAAGATGGAATATTATACTATCAAAATTCTTTGCAGTTTATCTTTGCCTAGTAATTGCTAGTATACTAGCATTATTATTAGGTATGGTGATTGATATATTTAACACAGGACTGCCCTCTGATGTTATGTTGAATAGTTCATTTCAATCTCTTACCCTTAGTTTGTCAATGATTATGGTGTCTAGTTCTGCAGGAGTCTTGATTGGTATTTTTTCTCCATCAATACTTGTCGGTGTTATTTTGGTACTTTACGGAGGAAATCAAATCTCGGCGGTTATCTCATTGCTCCCCAATATGCTAAAGGTTCCTTATCCTGATTTCATAACAGTTTTTATAGGGGTTGTGATCACCTGTATACTTTTGGGTGTAACTATTTTCTTATTTAATAAAAAACAATTTTAAATATTTTTTTTTATTAGTTGATAAAATAGTATGCATTAACTTGCAAGAATAAAAAATTATTGTCCTCAATGATTATTTTTTAAAAATAATTTAAAAAGGTAACGAATCGTGAAATATCGTAATAATGGAAAAAACCATTGCAAAAAATATGTATTGTATATACATTATTGACCATGCATGAACGTTTTCAAGAGTCTTACTTTCACTTGGTCTGATCATTAGATAAAAAATTAAAAAACTAGGAATAACTAAGAAAATTAAGGGCCATAGGTATGTTTCAAGACCATGGTTAAAAAAAATTGGGATAAAAACAAATGGAAAGAACATAAAAGGAAAACATATCAAAGCTGTTTTTTTGTTGCCAAATGTATTGATTAATGTATGAGTTCCTGTTTGTTTATCTGCTACACTATCAACTATATCTTTAGTTGCCATTCCTCCAATAAGATAGGTTGTTGCAATTGCTCCGATTATCAATGGCGTTGGAGAAAAAGGTTTTCCAAAAACACTCCAGGAAGCCAATATTCCAAGAAAACCCCGCGGTATGGCAATCCAAATCTGATTGATGAACAAATATTGCTTCATTCTAGGTGGAAGTGAATAGGTTATTGTAAATACCATTATAAGGAAAATAAAAAAACCAAACCATGGATTGATAGTTGCTGATCTAAATAAGGCAAATAGATAAATTATGTATGCAAGACTCTGCGCTTCATCAGGTCTGATAATTCCTAAAGGTATTGGCCTATAAGGTTTTGAAATTTTATCGGCTGCTACATCAGTTGCCTGATTTAATGCATTTGAAGCAGCATTTACAAGTGCAATAGTTCCAAATGCATGAATAACAGTAATCCACCAATTTGGTGCCAGATCAACCTTATTATATACGATACTTGCAAACATGACAAATATTGATACAGCTATTGGAGCAAGCAGTGTAAATGCACGAAATAAATCAACGTATCCTCTTACTCTTACCGAAAGCCATCTGGTTCTGCTGTACGGTTCTTTTATTGTAAGTTTTCCAAGGTATTTTTCTCGAATACTTTTAAAAGTGGAATCAGTCATTAACTAAATGAATAAGTATTTCTATTAAATGTTTTTTCTATTTTATTTAAAATTTTTTCAGATACCTTAAAACTAATAATTTTTCTAATTATTGTTTATTTTCCTTTCCGCTGTAGAAAAAAAAGTTGTTTATAATTTTTATATTTTCTTGATTTTCTAGTAGGAAATAGTGCTTCTTCAGCCGATCGGATGTCTTCAATTGAATAAAAAGCATTTGGGTTAAAACGTTTGATCGTTTCAACTACTGTTGAAAGGTCTTCTCTTCTTATAACAGTAAAAATAATTTTAACTGGTCCTTTAATTCCCTGTGCGTCAACTATGGTTAAACCGTATTTGACTGATTCAAGATATTCTATTAATTTTGTTGCATCTCTTTTGGTAATTATCCGTATCATAACTAATCCAATTGATAATTTTTCCTCCAATAGTATACCTGTATATGTTCCTATAGCAAAACCGCCAGCATAAAAAAGATAATAATAAGGATTTGCTAAATTTTGTATGATTTGTTTTATAGCTAATAGCCAGATAAGAATTTCAAAAAAGCCAATTACTGGAGCTAAATATTTTATTCCTTTTGATACTAATATTATACGAATTGTTCCAAGACTTACATCACAAAGCCTAGCAAAGAATATAAGTAATGGAAGTAAAACCCATGCATAAATATCTAAATTTGTAATTGAATTAAAATCCATATTTTATTTAGGAGGGGTTATCAAATGATATATTAAAAATCTTCTTTTTTATTTTAGGAATAAAATCATATAGATTTGAATTTTATTGTAAAATTAATGAAATTTATTAGATTAAATTTAAATAAAAAAATTTGTGAGGGATAGAGCATTTGAGGGTCGAGGTATCTATTTTGGGAGGAGAATTGATGGGATGCACTTTTTCAGTGCTTTTTAAAATACACCCTCTGGTACCCCACCTCGGTACCAGTAACTACTTATTAATATTTAAAATTATGTAAAAACATTTATTAATATGTAAAATATTGCTAATATTAAAATTAAAATTTACAAATTATTTAAAAATAATTAATATATTAAGGTTTATTATGACAAAAAATAACAGTAATAGTACAAATGTAACTATAAGTTTTAATAAGGAAAGTTTAGAATTATTAAATAAATTATGTGAATTAGAGCATCGAAAAAGATGTAACCAAATTATCCATATGATGCAATATTATATAAAGAAAAATAATATCAAAATAAAGTAAAAAATTATTCTAATTTTTTTTTATAAGATCAATTGACATACGTGCTGAATTTAATGCACAATTAAAACCTATACCTGGAGCTTTAATACAGTCTCCAATTATATATAAATTATCAATAGGAGTCTTAATCTCAGGTTTTTGATTATGAATTGTCTTTGCAACTCCATCCAGATGCCAAATTGCTGGATAAATAACCCAATTTAGATTTGCGTGATAATCAGGAATTAGTTTATTTAGATTTTTATCTAAAAGAGTTTTTAAAATTTTTAGTATTTTTTTATCTCTTGCCTCTTCAGGGGTACAGATTATGTATGACTGTACTAGATATTCTCCAATAGGCGAAAGACCAGCATCTTCACAAGTTGTCATAAAATCAATCATTCCAACAACATCATTTCCATCGATACCAATGCCTCTCTCAATAAAATGAAATGTTTTACCAATCAGATTTGAATCAACCTTTTTTAATGAGTAATATGCGCATAAACTACCTGTTCCAATAAGTGATTTTATATCTTTAACATATTTTTTTGGAAAATATTTTTCGTCAGCTAATTTAAAAAGATCTTGAACTAATATATTTGAAATGATAATGTCAAAATAAACTTCCTTATCATCAACTAAAACTCCAACAGCTTTGTTATCTTTGATTATTATCTTTTTTACAGGCTTTCCTAGATTTATCTCTCCTCCCTTTCTGGTAATATAATCAGCAAATTTTTGAGTAATGCTGCCAAGTCCACCTTTTGGATATCCAACGGGTTTAGATCCGTTGAATAGATTTCTTTGCGCTCTAAACATTTCACCTGTTGAGATTATATCTAGATTATTAATTGTTGTAATTGATCTAGAAAATATCTCTAGAATAAGTTTCATTTTTCCTTTTCCATATCTTTGAATTGTATCAGATATTGAAACATTATCCAGTTCTTTTAACTTCTTTTCACTTGCATAAAGAAGTCTGAGAATCTTTGGCAATATCTTTAATTTATCAATCTTTGAAAGAAAGGGGAATCTAAATCCTTTTTCTTCTATTAATCCAACTCTTGATTCAAGTATATCAACATGATAATTAAACTCTGACAAAACTTTATTAACATTTGAAAATACTCCGCCTCCAATTGCATGATAACCAAGATCCAGTTTGTATCCATTAAGCATTTTTTTATTAAAAATATCCTTTAACTCTGGTTCAGAGAAGGGAACATTCATATTAAATCTTGAAAGTAGTTTTTGATAATTATCATAAGTAACAGAAGAGGCATTAAAGGATAAAGCTCGACCCCCGAAATATGGTTCTTTTTCAAAAATTTTTACCTTATATCCTTGTTTTGTAAGGAGTGCTCCAGCAGTTAATCCACCTATTCCCGCTCCAATAATACATATTTTTTTATTGTTCATTTTTCAGTTATCTTTGAACATTTGTTTTTTTATAATATTTTCTCTAAAAATTAGTTGAGTTATTTAACTGAAAGATTGAATAATTTTTTCATCTTTTCTAAGAATTTTTACAACATAGCTTTGAAGAAATTTTGGACAGATTTTATTAAAAAAAATTAAGAATTTATATTACTTTGTTAAATCCTTTATAAATTTTTTTTTCCCGAGTTTAGTTTACTCATTTTTATATGTTTTTCTGATTTGATTAATTTTAATTTTTCATAAATGTAATACAATGTATATGTGGATTCAATTGCTGCTTGGATATCTTTGCTATTTAGTTTTTGAATAAAATCATTGATGTCTTGTAAATCACTTGAGAATCTTTTTTCCTGTAGTATATTTCCCTTCTCATCCATGGCAATTGCTTGAATAAAATTTTTATGTATATCCATTCCCATATAGGTTTTGTGCATTTGGAAATTCCTTCTTTTGCATCATATCTAGGCAATATATCGACTTGGACCTATTCATACTCAAAACTGGCGGTATATATTAGCAGGTCGTTATATTTAGGGCACCTAATTAATTAAAAAGTCTCTTTTGGACTATAATTGAATCGGACTACCTCTTGTCTTTTGTCAATTATTTTATTGGATGATCAAAAGGGCTTAAAAGAAGTTTTTCTTATCATTAGTTAAATGTTAACTAAATTTTAAAAATTCCATTATTTGCGTTTCATTTACTAACTCTTTTTTAGAGCCAAGGGTTATATATCCTTTTGTTTTAACATGATATCTCCAATAAGGTGCAATTATTAGCACTTTGTTATAATGAATTTCAAACACATCCATTTGAACATCCACTTTTATAGGTATTCCTTTAACTATGTCATTAATTTTCAAATCAAATTTTGTAGGCATTTTTCTTCCATGGTTACGAACAAACTTATCGGGTTTAAAATATATATTTTCTGCTTTTGTAGGAAAATATCCTTGATTATCTTGACTTAAAACTGCCAATATTTCTCCTTTATAACGCGATTTAATTACTTCAGCCCAAGATACAGTTAAAGTTTTACTCATTATTTTTCCCCAATACCAACCTTTACCATAGGTAAGAGGTGTCAAAAGCGAATAGTTCCAATTGTGATCATGATATCCGATACCACTAACATTAATTTTTTTTCCATTAACTATTATTTCCCCATAAACAGAAGCCTTTGGTAAAGCCACTGTCCAGCTTTCTGCTTTTGTTTGATATTTAAAACCCTTTGTAATACCCTTAAAAATTAGATTAACTCCATAATTTTCGATTTGTAAGGATACATTATAAATCCATTGTTTTTTTTCCTTAAACTTTTCTTGATCAAATTGTATTATTGTATTATTTGCCAGTTTTACCATTGGATAATTTAAAGATGTTTTAAATTTACTAAAGGAATATCTTTTAACAGCTTTAGCTTCTAATTTTCCATCTTTATAAATTTCTAAAAAAGGGGAAATCATTCCATTTTTTTTCTTTGAAAAGGTTCGACACCCAATATGTAGACTATAATTATTTGTAAAATTAGCATCAAAATACCACCATTCTGCTGATATTCGTTTTTTTGATCCATGAAATGCATCATCTGATGGTGTAATATCCATTGCAGGTACTGGTGGTGGATAATTTTTAAACATATTTGTTGCTTGCTTTTTACTTTTCATGAGATGAAATATAATTAATCCAATTTAAATCATGTGTTTTTTTATTTGTTGATTTTATTTTATTGAATATTTTATAAAATTGAAAAAGATTCTCTGAGAGATTTTAATATAAGTTTTTCATTTTTTGAAAGATTTGATAATGATTTATCAAAAAGGTTTGGAAAAACTCTGTTTATAAAATATGCAATAAAAATTATTAATCTAAATTTTGTTAAATAGCTATCATCGTTTTTTATTGCTTGTCTTCTAAAATTGTATTCATTTTTAAGTTTGGATATTTTTTTCTGTAATAAATCTTGATAAGGTTTTAATGATGAAATTTCCCCTTGTATATATTTTGCTGAGATAATCCCTGCTAAACTCCCTGAAAAAATTGCATTTTTTATGCCTCCTCCTGAAATAGGATGAGCTAATCTCGCTGCGTCTCCTGTAATTAAAATATTGTTATTAACCAACTGATTAATTGGCGGGGCAAGAGGAACATAAGATATAAATGAACTGATTATTTCATAATTATTATTTGTCACTTTTTTAACATAATCTATTAAGGTTTTATTGTAATCAAATTTTTGTCCACCAGGTATTCCTAAACCTATATTTGCCATATTTTTGTTAAACGGAAAAAGATAGGCATATCCAAAGGGTGCATATGGTTTATGAAACCAAATGTTGATTGTATCTGCATCTAAATCACTTTTTACCCTAGCTTGAATGCAAACTCCAATATCTCTTTTATCTAATTTGGTTTTTAATCCTATTTTCTTTCCGATTTGACAGAGGATTCCAGTCGCATCGATTATTACTTTTCCCTTAATTATCTCTTTATTTTCTAAAATAATCTCATCAGGTTGTTTATAATCTATCATTTTAACTCCAAGAAAAAGATATGTACCATTTTTTTCTGTTATTTCTAATAATTTTTTTTCTACAAAATTTCTATCAAAAATAATAATTCTATTTTTTTTAAATCTAAAAATATAGTTCTTAGGAGATATATTTATAATTAATTTATTTATCTCGTTTTTTTGACAGCCAATTTTTTTTAAATTTAAAGCTTCAGCTTCTATATCAAATAACATTTCTCCGCAATGTGCAGGATCAAAAGGTTGTTTATTTTTTTCAATTAGAGCAACTTTTAATCCCTTATTAGATGCTTTAATAGCGGCGGTAGCACCCGCTAAATTACCTCCCACCACAATTACATCAAACATAATTATATAATCTTATATTATGTTAAATAGTTATTTTTAAAAAATATTATGTAATGATATTAAAAATTTACATCAAGTGACGAAAGAGTTTTTGACCTGTAAACGGGGTAAATATTATATACCAAATAATTGGAAAAATAAGTAGTATAAATGAGTATAATAAACCTATCAATGGAATGAGCATAATAGGAATTATTGAATAGCGTAATATACCCATTAATCCACCTAATTTTATTAATTTATCTCTGTTTTCCATTGTCTTTATTGACAAAACTTTTGCACTTATTATTAATAGAGCGATAACAAATATAATTAGTAGTAACATTTCCCATATTTTGTATTGAAATCCATAAATAATTGGAATAAAAGCTCCAAATGCAAATATAAGACGTAAACCCATTCCAAATGCCTTAAACCTTAGTGGTATGAATATTTTCTTATCATCGGTAACTTTTACACCACTAGTTAAAGCAATGTTTTTTACATTTCTAAGATAATCGTGATCAGCATCTTTCAAACCACCTACAACAGCATTTCCAAAAAAATATTGACTGAATTCTAAAATAAAAAATGACCATGTAAAAATACTGAGAATTCCATCTATCGAAATCATATATGCACCAAATAAAATAGCTATAGCACCTGAAATAGCAATTAAGCTATCAGAACCTATTATCTTTTTACCATACATATTATAAATATATACTAGAATTAATGCAAAAGTAAGATAAAAAATTCCTATAAAAAAAGAAAGATGATTTCTATAAAAATATATAAAGGTTGAAATGTAAACTATTGCAATACTCAAAACACAAATAAAAATAGCAATTTTTTTTGAAATAACTCCTGTAACCAAAGGTCGTTTTACAGGTTCATTAGATAATCTATCAACCTCAATATCTGCATAATCATTTAACACAAAACCATATATGTTAGATACGACTGTAATAAACAAAAGAACAGCAATATCTATGAAGTTAATTTTAACTCCAACATCAATAAGACTAATAGCTCCAAATATCGGTCCAATTGAAAATGCGCCTAATCCAGAAACTCTTAGTAACCTTGCGTATTCAAAAAGAAGCTTTGGCATTAAAAGGATAAAAAATTGATTCATATTTGAAGTTTTCCAAACTTTTAAAGCAAATTAAATATAAAGTTTGATTATATTCTTAATTTGTTAGTAAAAACAGGCGACTCACATGAAAAATAAAAATGACAATAAAGATATAGTTATTGTTATTTTTACAAAATTTTTTAGATTTAAAGATACCTTTAAATGGTCACTAATCTCCTTTATTGGTTTTATATTCGGAATAACTGTTTTGTCATTTAGTAAATATATAGTGCCTCTTTTAGTTTTTATTGCAACTACTTTTTGCATAATGGCTTTTACTTTTGCTATTAATAATTATTACGACGTAAAATCTGATAAGATTAATCCTAGAAGAGAAAATATTAATGCAATTGCTTCAGGTCAAATATCAAGAAAAACAGCAAGATTTCTTCTATTTTTCTTGGTAATAGTACCCTTAACCATATCAATTTTTTATAGATTAGAAATTTTTATTTTTTGTGGATTCTTATTATTTTTAGGATGGGCTTATTCAGCACCTCCATTAAGAACAAAAAATATGCCCGTAATTGATGTAATATGGCATTTTATAGGTTTTTTTTCTTATATTATTTGGGGTTGTCTTGTATCTGGAGGTTCAATTTTTCAAGGTTCTATACCATTGATTACCTGGTTAATAGCAATTTCTATCGGAATATTTAGTAGTATTGGACAGGTTGGAAATCATATTAGTGATTATTCTTCAGATAAAGAAACTGGTACAATTACTTTTGCTGTTTGGGCTGGGCTAGATAAAGCAAAAATTACAATTAATTTTTTAACATTATTTCATCTTATTGTTCTTATACCACTTATTTTGTTATATACAATTGAATATTATGCTTCATTTCTTTTTTTTATAGTATTTGCATTTTTAGGTTTAATAATTTTAAAACCTAGAAGGGGTACATTTCCATCAAAAAATTGTTGGATTTTTTATTTTTCAATTGTTATCGGTGGAGCAGTATATCTCAGCATTTTAATATATCATATTTATATACTATTGAATATTCCATCATTGGGTATATTAAAAATTTAGGGAAAAGTGGTGATATGTGGAGTTATTTAATTTTAGTAATTCTAGCTTCATCCCTAATATTTTGGATTCTCTATATTATTAGAACTATGAGAAGTTATAAATTGTTACCAGAACTAATAAGAACACAGAATAAATCATCTGGAAAATTTCCAAAAGTATCAGTGATAATACCAACGCGAAATGAATCTAAAAGAGTATCACCTTGCATCGAGTCTATGAAAGCCCAATCTTATCCAAATCTTGAGATTATAATAGTAGATGATTCGACAGATAATACAGTTGATATAATAAAAAATATTGTTAAAGATGATAAAAGATTTAGAATAATCAAGGAAGAAAAATTAGAAGAGGGCTGGGTAGGAAAACCTCATGCTATGCAACAAGGTAGTAAGGAGGCTAAAGGCGAATGGCTTCTTTTAATTGATGCAGATACAGCACATGATCCAGATTTGATTTCTAGTGCTGTTAAACATGCAATAAAGAAAAAGCTAGATATGCTTAGCATACTTTCAGAGTTGGTTTGCAAATCATTTTGGGAAAAAATAATTCAACCTATCCCAACAGGTTTAATAATTTTTATTTCACCTTTAGGGAAAGTTAATGATCCTAAAAGTAAAAATGCGTTTGCTTTAGGTCCATTTATTCTAATTAAACATTCTGTTTTTAATAAGATTGGTGGTTATAAAAAAATAAGAGGTAAAATTGCTGATGATGTAGAAATAGCAAAACTATTAAAAGAATCAGGTTTTAAAATTGGACTTGCAAGAGCCCATGACATGATGAAACTTAGAATGTATGAAAAATTTAGAGATATATGGGAAGGTTGGAGTAAGAATATTTTTTTAGGGCTTGTTCAAAAACGTGAAATAAAAGCAAAGGGTAAACAGATACTAATTCTTATAATTGGTTTATTTGTCATTTTTGATATGGTTGTATTTCCCTTTATCGCAATTATTTTATCTTTATTTGTTGTATTTATATTAAATATAACTTTTTGGTGGTTTATTTTAGGTTTCTCTCTGATTATTTGGTTGTTTTCAATTATTGCTCAGTTTATTGTTCATAAAAAATATTATATTGGAAATCCAATATTTTCTCCATTATATTTCATTGGTGGTATTATTACTATGGGAATATTTTTAAATTCCGCAGTTAAAACACTTTCTGGAAAGGGTGTTAAATGGAAGGGAAGAACTTACACTAATGGTAAAGCGTTAGAGTAGTGTTTATTTTATGTCGGTTATCTTTTGTTGTGCAAGTGAAAGATCAGGAACAAAATATTTATCTTACCTATTTAAAAACAATATTAAAGGGTGTGTTGGTAAACATGAACCTTTTCCCACCATGTTCGGTAAACCTATATATTGGTATCATACCGCACAAACAGAGAAAATAAAAAAAATATTTATAAAAAAAGTTAGAAACATTAAAAAATATAATGCGAATGTTTATGTCGAGACAAATCATGCTTTTTTAAAATCGTTTTCTGATGTCGCAATGGAATATTTTCCTGATATGAAATTAATTCATTTAATAAGAAACCCCTTAAAAATGGCAAAAAGTGCTTTAAATAGATATAAACAAGTTAGGAAATTTCATTATCCTTATAGATATAAGGCTGATAATGGGAAAAAATATATAAAATGGACTTTAACCGGGGAAGAGCAAATTTTTAAAGATTATAATTGTGATTGGAATGATGTATATCACTTAACTGATGATAACAAAATATATCAAATAATTTTACTTCATTGGATTGAAATTGAAAATCGTGCTAATGCGTTTTTTAAAAAATATGATAAATATAAAGATTGTTATATTTTAGAATCTCCAAAAAATCTAAATGACAAATATATTATTTCTGATATGTTTAACTTTTTTGATTTGGAATTAAAACAAAAAAATATCAGTTTTAGTGGTAGGAAAAATAGAGGTTTAAAACCAACAATAGCGTCAGAGATAGAAAAAATACAATTAAAAGAAATTGTTAATAAATTGCCTACAAAATATTTACAAATTTTTCATAAAAAACCATATACAGAATTTGACTGGGCGCATTTATTTACTTCAAATTAAAATATTTTTTTCTTACTACATTGTTTTCGGTTGTGTAATTGTTCCATGTAAAATGATATTTGACAGAATATATCCTAACCCTGGGAAAAACATAAGCAGTCCAGCCCAGGGATTCAAACTCATAAGCATGATTGGAACAATTGTAAAGTTAATCATATAATGACTGCCGATATATCTTCTTGCCTTATTTCTCTCAAATTTTTTCATTGAAAGAAGTTTATAAGATATATAAAACATAATTATTCCTGCTAAAGAAATAATAATCCATTGAGTGTATTGCAGTATTGTAAGACTGTATAAATTCCATACAATAAAAAATGGTAGAAATACAACTATTAAGTCGATTAATTGTATAGAATATGCAAGTAACTTAAAACTTGTTGTAATGATTAATTTGCTATTAATCAATCTTACACCCATTTTGATAGCAACGGTTTTTGCTCCACTTTTATAATCGTTATCAATATCCTTCATTCCACCTGTAATAAATTGCATAAATAATACTTGAATTGCTCCTAAGATGCATACAATCCAAGCAAGCCTTGTGACATTATTGATATTTTCAATAGTAATACTTGCCCCATATAAAATTAGGAAAAAAACAGCAGCTGTTACAAATACATCCATTCCAGGTAACTTCTTACTGGTTATATTATATATAGTAATAAGAACCGATGAAATTATCAAAATTATTATTGGATAATAGATATGCGTGTCATAGGAAATATAAAATGCAACCACAAATGCAATAATCATTGATATAATTGCAAAAATCCATGCTTTTTTAATTGTGATTGTTCCACTCAACAATGGCCGGTCACTTATCTCAGCAGATGTTTTATCGATTTTATTGTCAATGATATCATTTAGAACAAAACCATATGTGTGACCAAAAAAACCAATTAAAAACAGCAAAAATAGATGAAATAAATCATAATTTTCCATTGCAATTGCACCCATAACTGGTGAAACACCAGTTAAAACAGCATTAAATGAACGGGCAAGTTTTAGATATTCTCTTATCATCTTTACATTTTCATAATAAAATATAAAAATAAAAACTCATCGAAGTTTAAAAATATCATAATTTTTCAATGAACTGTCATTATTTTTTGTAAAATAAAAATATATAATTATACAAAAAATAATCTTCCAACCTTTTAAAAATTATAATTTGTCAATAAATGAGATTTCTATAATAAAATTTATATAGTCTATACAGATATATATCTCTTAAGAATGGGGGAGACATTAGATTTTTTTATTAAAATCTCTCCTCACCACCTTCATCTTCCCCATTCTCTCCTTCTTACTAAATTAATACCATATCAAAATAATAGATCCTCTGATTTTTTAGATACAATATTTCTATATTTCTCATCGGTAACAATCATAACAATCCAATCAGGTATCTCTCTAGATTTAATGGCTTTTGCAAGTGGTGTATATTGATCTAGTGTTTTAGATTCATTTTCATTAACAATTAAGATATCTGTTTTATCTATTCTTGGTTCAGCTTGATGAAGCTCTAAAAAAGGAACATCGATTATAATATATCCTTTGGGGATTCCAAGTGATTTTTCAATTTCTAACTCTTTTTTTCTTCTGTAATTGATATTTTCTAACTTTTTAATTTCATTTATATCGTTTTTACTTAAATTTGATTTTGATATGAAATAGGCTTGTTTAAAAAGCTTCCTATATTTGATTCTGGTGACAATTTCACGTTGATAAGAATCCTCTCTTTTTAATTCATTTAATAGTTCATTGTCTGTCATTTTAAAGAATTTAAAAGGTTTTGAATTAATAAGCATCTCAATTGCTTTTGATAGCATCAACTCAGCTATACGAACAGTCTTATGAAAATATACTGAAGAATACATCAATGCTCTAGCCATTAAAATATTTTCCACTACACCTATGCCCTTTTTTTTTACAGCTAATCTATTTTTATCAATAATTAAAGTCTGTAAAAAACGCTCAATGTCAATCATACCATAGGCAACACCTGTATAATAAGAATCCCTTATTAGATAATCCAGCTGATCAACATCAATGGAGCTGTTTAAAATCTGACTTAAATATGGTTTTTTATGTGTTTTACCTCTGATAATGCTGACTATTTCCCTTTTATCAATACTATTTTTATCAAGAATATCAAAAACACATGAGGATCCTACATAGTCTATTTCATAAGGCTCAAAAATTGTATGTTCCCCAAAAATCAATTTCTCTGTTAAATCAACATGATCTACATTTAGCGATTCCCTAATTAGAGATTCAAGAGTATGAGAAAAAGGCCCATGACCAATATCATGTAAAAATGCAGCACATGCAATAATTTCTTTTTCATCTTTATCAAAATTAAGGACCTCTGCAGCTTTTGAAGCCATATGATACGTTCCAAGCGAATGCTCAAGTCTTGTGTGATGTGCACCAGGATAAACAAGATGTGCAAAACCTAACTGTTTAATATTGTATAAACGCTGGATTTCAGGTGCTTCTATCAAATCAAGAAATAACCCTTCAAGTTTGATGTCTCCATGGATGGGATCACGGATTATTTTACTTTTATGAGGCATTTTATCATATTTTCCTAAAAAACATAAATATAAAAGAATTTCAAATAGTTTATTTAATAAATTAATTGATTTAAACTTCTTGTAATAAAAAAGCACCTAGGACTTGTAATTTTTCTTCATAATCATCAGGAAATAGGAAACGCTCAGTAGCAGTTATACTGCTCAATATTGAGTTCCCATCCTGTGGTGTAAAACAAAATCCTATTACTTCATTATCATTAAGAGTATGTATTGTTGGGAGCGATATCACAGTTTGATCAAGTATTCTTCCATAGTGACCATGATCTCTACCAAAAGAAAATACTAGATTTGCAGCTTGTTTTTGAGTAACTGCTACCCGAGGATTATCAATAAACTTTTGTACCGCTTCGTCCTTTGTAATTTTTTTATTTAATTTTAAATCATACCAAATCGAGTGCATATATTGTGTATTTAATTTGAGAGCACTGGAAAATACATTTAGTTCAATTCCAAGTGTTTTATAAAGATGATAGACATCAACTGCATGATGGGTTCCCATCTTTTCATCTTTATGTTTTCCAACTTCAGGTGAGGGTATAAAGCTTTTTGCTTGGCTGATATCATTTGCTCGTCTCATACATAAGAATCTTCCTTCCTTAAGATTGTTTTTTTTGTTATCAATTGCTAGTGTGTTGATTAAAACGGCAATATTATGCGTGTTGCAGCTTACTATATGAATAAATTGATCCTTTGGAGTAATTGCTTCATCATTTATTCCAACTGCATACATCTTTCCAAATCCAAACTCAGAACCCTGTGCGAGAAATCCTCTAATTTTATTTTTGTATTTGTTGTAGTATTTATCTTTATTTGCAAGTCCTGTGCCTTTCGGCGTGCAATCAATAATTACCGATGCTCGTTTGATTGCTTCCTCTGCCTCGTATACTGGTTCCACACCTAACTCCAGGAACTCTTCCTTTTTTTCTTCAGAAACTGCAAGATTAGCGCCTCTATTTATCAAACCTTTGATTTTTGGTCTATCAGTTAATATTGGACTATGTTTGTAAAAAGTGACTTCATCTATTTCCAGATCTTCTTTAGCATCACAAAGAAGACCAATTAAGGGCTCACCAATAGTTCCTGTACCTACTACATGAACAATATTTCCATCAGCCATAGGATTATCCTCCCCAATTTGGGTATTTCTGTAATCTGCGTTACCCTTTTAATTGTTATCATTTTCTACAATATTTTTTAGGGAATAATTTAAAAAGGTGAAGATGTTTCACCTACTCCATGGCTTTACCATTAGACGTTTTAGAAAAAGCGATGAACCAGAAACTAACTCTACTTCTAAAAGATGGTAGAATTGTCGAGGGAAAACTTACTGGTTACGATGAGTATATGAATATGGTTTTAACCGAAGTCGAGGAGACAAATGAGGAGAATAAGAGACGTCTTGGAACCATAATTCTTAGGGGAAATAATGTAGTAAGTATTTCCCTAGTATAACTCTCTTTTTTGCGAAAAGCATATATATATGTTTTTCATTTGTAATAGATGGAAGGAATCGGGCTGGTAGTTTTTGTTAGAGTGCATCCCATCCCCTCCTAGTGAGGCCAGCCAATCCTTCCTTTTTGTCTTCACTTTAAAAAAATTTAAGTAATGTAAATAGTTATTGAAAATCGATTTTTATGGGGAGTTTAATAAAAGCGACAAAAGGCAAAAATCTAAGATGTAAAAGTTGGAAACAAGAGGCAATTCTTAGAATGCTTGAAAACAACCTTGAGAATGCTGAAATTCCAGACCAACTTATAATATACGGAGGAACAGGAAAAGCTGCACGTAATTGGGATTGCTATAAAAAAATTGTAGAGACCTTAAAAAAATTAGAAAATGATGAGACTTTGGTAATTCAATCAGGTAAACCTGTTGCTGTTTTTAAGACATGGGAAAACTCACCCAGGATTGTAATGGCTAATTCAAATATTGTTCCATATTGGAGTAATTGGGATAAATTCCATGAGCTTGAAAAATTAGGACTTATCATGTATGGTCAGATGACTGCAGGTTCATGGTGTTATATCGGAACACAAGGTATCATACAAGGAACTTATGAGACATTTGCTGCACTTGCAAAAAAACATTTCAATAGTAATCTAAAAGGAAAAATTGTTCTGACTGGAGGAGTTGGTGGGATGGGGGGGGCTCAACCACTTGCTATTAAAATGAATGGTGGTATCTGCATTGCCGTTGAATGTGATGAGAAACGAATTGATAGAAGGGTAAAAGCAGGTTTTTGTGATATTAAAACTAAGGATTTGGAGGATGCTATTGATAAGGCTCTTGATGCAAAACAAAAACAAACCCCTTTATCTATAGGTACAGTTGGAAACTGTGCTGATATTCATCCAAAATTAGTAAAAGATGGTTTTAAACCAGATATTGTTACCGATCAAACTTCTGCTCATGATGAGCTGAATGGTTATGTTCCAGCTGGTTTCTATGGAGAGTCTTTAAAAGATGCATTCAAGCTAAGAAAAAACGACCCTGATCTTTATATTAAAAAATCTATGAGTAGCATAAAAATTCATTGTAAGGCAATGCTTGACTTTATGAAAAATGGATCAATTGTTTTTGACTATGGAAATAATCTTAGAGGTCAGGCTTTCAAAGCAGGTTTAAAAAATTCTTTTGATTATCCTGGTTTCATTGTAGCCTATGTCAGACCACTTCTTTGTATAGGACGAGGACCTTTTAGATGGCTTGCATTAACTGGTGAACCTGAGGATATTCTTAAAACTGATAAAGCCTTACTTAGGGTTTTTCCAGAAGATACTATTTTATCAAACTGGATTAATTTAGCAGAAAAAAATCTTCCTTGGGAAGGGTTACCTGCTCGAGTTTGTTGGCTTGGTTATGGTGAAAGGGAAAGATTTGCTTTAGAGATAAATAGTATGGTTAGAAAAGGTGAAATAGGTCCAATAGCAATTTCAAGGGACCATTTGGATACTGGTAGTGTTGCTTCGCCTTATAGAGAAACTGAGAGTATGAAAGATGGAAGTGATGTAATAGCAGATTGGCCATTAATTAACGCACTTCTAAATTGCGCAGCTGGTGCGGATAGTGTACAAATTCATAACGGTGGTGGTGTTGGTATAGGGCTTTCAACCCATGCTGGGATGGTAGTAGTATGTGATGGATCAAAGGAGACAGATGAGCGTATTAAACGCGTATTTAAAACAGATCCAGGTATTGGAGTGATAAGACACGCTGATGCAGGATATAAGGAATCAATTGATGTTATTAAAAAATCTGATTTGAATGTACCGATGATTAAATAGAATTATCCAAGAGTTCCTACTTCTTTTTCTACCTCTTTTAATATTTCACAGGACTTTACTAGTTCTTTCATCTTTGTATGTTCCGGATAGAGTGGTCTGTCCTCATCCAAAAATTTAACATATTTTCTAATGACTTCTTTTGCTCTTGTAACACCTCTTCCAAATTTATAATCTCTGAAATCAAGTGCTTGAGCGGCAGCAAAAAACTCTATGCCAAGTATTCCATAGGCACAATCAAGAATTTGGAAATTTTTAATAGCAGTATTCATTCCCATAGAAACAAAATCTTCTTGATCAGCAGCGGCAGGTATTGATTGTATACTGGCAGGATTTGAAAGTATTCGTTGCTCAACTATCAAAGCATCAGCTGTATATTGGCTTAGCATTAATCCTGAAAACATACCTGCACCTTTTGTTAAAAATGCAGGCAGTCCAACACTTAATGCAGGATTATTAAGCCTGTTCATCCTTCTTTCAGACATTACACTTACCATTGTAATTGCTGCACCTAGCATATCCATTGGAAGTGAAACAGGAGAGCCTTGGAAATTTGCACCAGATAATTGCAAATCCTCCTTAGGGAAGAAAACAGGATTATCACCTACGCCATTAAGTTCAATTTCAACTTGAGAGCGAGCATAATTAAGGACATCATGAGCAGTACCAATAACCTGTGGTGTAGACCTCATTGAATAAGCATCCTGCACCTTGCATTTTATTTTTTCCTTCTGCAAATCACCGTCTTTTATCAATTTGTTGATTGATTTTGCGCTTCTTACTGCGCCAGGAAAACCACGAGCCTCATGTAGTTTTTGGTGGTAAGGTTTCATATTAGCTCTCAATGCCTCAAGTGACATTGCGGCAGCAATCTCTGCTTGTTTCAACCAATTGTTTGCATCAAAAATAAATATCGCGCTCATAGCTGTTATAAAATTTGAACCATTAATAATTGCCAAACCATCTCTTGCTTTTAGGCCTGGAATAGCAATTTTTGCCTTGTCCATGGCTTCTTTCCCATCCATTAGTTTATCTTTATAGTAAGCTTTTCCCTCGCCTAATAAAAGTAATGCAATTTGAGACATAGGAGCCAGATCACCACATGCGCCAACAGATCCTTTTTGACACACAAATGGAGTGACATCTTTATTCAGCATTTCAAGAAGTGTTTTGGTTATTTCGGGTCGACAAGCAGATTGCCCATGTGCATGAACGTTGATCCTTGAAGCCATTGCTCCTCTGACATATTCTATAGGCGCTGGATTTCCAATACCTGCTGCATGGTTATACACAAGATATTTCTGAAAATCCTTGATTTGCTCATCAGATAAAACAACTTCTGAAAACTCTCCAATACCAGTATTTACACCATACATTATTTCCCGTTTTTTTATTTTTTCCTCAAGAGTTTTTCTGCAGAGTTCTATACGTTTCAAAGCAACTGGAGAAAGCTCAACTTTTTCCTTATCTCTTGCTATACTTACTAATTTTTCAATTGTTAATCCTGAGCCATCTAAAACAATACTCATATTAACCTCCCAGATTTAAATTCATAAAGCTGATATTTCACGTATTAAATGATTATGTATTAATTTTTCTGATTCTCTCTAAAGTTGAAAATTTATATTATTTAGATTAAGTTTTTATCTATACCTGCCTCTTTTAACAATTTCCTCAATTTTTCTAATAACAAGATTTGCATCCTGCTTTAATTCTTCTTTATATCCTTCTAAAACATAATCAAAACAGTTCGAATATTTGGAATGGGTTGATTCGATTGCTTCCATCAGAACATGTAAATCAACACCCTTTGTTTCAATTTCAGTACTTTTTTCACCAAGTCCAAAATCAATAAAATGTATTTTATCATCAGACAATATCATATTTGAAGTTGTAATATCGCCATGGATTATATCATTATTATGAAATTTAGCAATACTCACACCTATCTTTTTACAAATCCTATGTCTTTCCCCCTCAGGTAAATCATTTAAAATATCTTTTATTCTATCCCCATCAATATACCCCATGGTGATAATACCTTTTTTAAGATCAACATCATAAATAATTGGAACTGAAACTCCATACTTTCGAGATTCCATCATTAGTTTGGCTTCTTCTTTTGTTCTAAACGAAATAAGACGATCATCTATATTTTTTATTCTATAGGATTTTTTTATTCTTCTTTTTTCAACTACCATAAAATCCATATATTTGGTTTTACAAATTATTGCTTCAGCACCCTGATATAAAATTTTTTCTTCAGTCACGCCATGTCACATCCACCATATCTGTTCTAAAACGCTGATTAATAATGCTGTCTTTAATACTCATTCTAATACCACTATCATACATAAGTACACCAAGCCAGGCAATCATTGCACCATTATCAATACAAAGATCTTTAGATGGAACAAAAAAAGAAGCATTTCTTTCATCTGCCATAATTTTAACCATCTCTCTAAATCTTTTATTTGCGGCAACTCCTCCACCAAGTAAAACCTCATATTTCTCGGTATGAGCCATAGCACGTTCTGTTACCTCTGTTAGAGCTGCAAAGGTAGTTTCTTGGATAGAATAGCATATATCTTCTAATTTTTCACCATTGTTATAATACTGCTCTGCTGATGTAAGTATACCTGAAAATGCAATATCCATACCTTTGATTGAGTAAGGTAATTCTAGATATTTTTTACCTTGACTTGCTAGTTGCTCAATTTTTGGACCGCTTGGAAATCCAATGCCAACTGTTCTTCCAAATTTATCAAGGCAGTTTCCAATACCTATATCAAGCGTTTCACCAAAGACGCGATATTTTCCTTCAGCAAATGCAATAACTTGTGTATTTGCACCAGATGTGTATAGTAGCACTGGATCATTACAATCATCAAGAGTGCCTCGCCCAATCTCAAGATGTGCAACGCAATGATTGACGCCCATAATTGGTTTTTTAATGGATAGTGATAATGCTCTAGCAGCCGTTGCTGCAGTTCTAAGACAAGGTCCAAGACCTGGACCTTTTGAAAAGGAAACAAGATTTATATCTGTAAAATTGATTTTGGCTTTTAATACGGATTCTTTGATTAAGTCTGCAATATAAATTGAATGATGATTTGCAGCTTCCCGAGGATGGATTCCACCTTTTTCGGGGTGATAAATCTTTATTAAATTAGAAAGAACCTCACATTTCTTATTTTTCCTTTTAATTATTCCAACACCAATAGAGTGAGCAGTTCCTTCTATTCCAAGGCAGATCATAAAAGGACTATAAGGGTCAATGATATAAATATAATTTGGAAAGTTTAGAATTATTATTACTTATTTTTATTGAAAAAAATATTATTTACAAATACCAATTTCTACATTTATTTCATCAATTTTCCATTTTTTTATTAATTTTCCAGATGGTTTTTCTACATAAGTTATCTTTTTAGACCTTGTCTCACCTTTAATATAACTTTCCCATTGTTTTAAGGCGATGATTTTATTTTTATCAACTTTCAGATCTGTAGATATTTTATCTTCGACATCCAAATCAAGTTCTTTTCTCATGGATTGAATCCTTCTGACAATTTCTCTTGCGAAACCCTCTGCAACAAGTTCTGGTGTTAATTTTGTATTAAGTATGAGAATAACATTTTCAGTTTGTGTTCTAGCTATATGATCTTTTTCTTTTTCAATTATTAGAAAATCATCCTTTTTAAGAGTTATCTTTTCAGATTTAAGCTTAATTTCAATTTTTTTATTCTTATTAATTTGATTATAAAGCTTGTTTTTATCAATCTTTTCTAATTCATCCAAGATTGATTTTGATTTTTCATGAAAACGTTTTCCAATGCTTGAATAATTTGGTTTCAATGATTTTGTCATAAACTTGGAGGTGTCTCTTTCAAAATATATTTTTTTTACATTAATTTCTTCATTTAATAAATCCAAAAGACCCTTTATTGAGTCCTCAGTTTTTTTATCACAAACCAATGTTGCACTGCTTAAGGGATATCTAACCTTTATTCCAATTTTTGATCTTAGTGATCTTCCAACTTCTACTAATTTTCTAATTTGCTCCATACCCTGTTCTAGGTTTTTATTTATTTGCTTCTCATCAGTTTTAATATAATCACACAAATGGACACTTTCAGGCATATCAGATGTTTTCAAATTAAGATACATCTCCTCAGTTATAAAAGGGATAAACGGAGCTAATAGTTTAGCTAGTCCTAAACAAATCTCATAAATTGTAGAGTAACAAGCATGTTTATCATCTGTTTTTTCCTCAACCCAAAGACGCTTTCTAGACCTCCGCAAGTACCAGTTGCTGAAATCTTCAATTATAAAGGATTCAATAGCTCTTGCTGCTTTTTGGATTTCAAAGGTTTTTATGAATTTTTTAACTTCAGATGAGGTTTTGTTAAATTTACTTATTATCCATTTATCTAAATGAGGTCTATTACCTATTGGAATTTTGTCTTTTTTAGGGTCGTATTTATCTAAAGATGCATATGTTGTAAAAAAGTTATAAGAGTTCCAAAATGTCAAAATAAATTTACCAAGTGTCTCTTTTACTGCGCGCTCATAAAACTGTTTGGACACCCATGGGGCATTTGCTGAAAATAAATACCAGCGCATCGAATCAGCGCCCTCATTGTTTAAAATAGTATCTGGATCAACATAGTTTTTCTTACTTTTGCTCATCTTTTGGTTATTTTCATCTAGTACTAATCCTAGAGTTAATACATTATTGTAGGATTGTTTATCAAAAAGAAAAGTTGATATTGCAAGAAGTGAATAAAACCATCCTCTTGTTTGGTCAAGAGCTTCACTTATAAAATCAACAGGAAAATTATCTTTAAATAATTCTTTATTTTCAAAAGGATAATGCCATTGTGCAAAAAATGCTGAACCGGAATCATACCAACAATCAATTACTTCCTCTTCACGCTTCATATCTGATTTACATTTCGGACATTTTATGATAAGTTCGTCAACCAAAGGTCTATGCAGATCGTAATCATCTGGAAACGATGCACTTAGTTCTTTAAGTTCTTTAACACTACCTATACATATTTCATTTTTGCATTTTTTATTTGAACAATTCCATATAGGCAGTGGTGTTCCCCAGTATCTTTTTCGTGAAAGCGCCCAATCTTTTACATCCCTAATAAAATCTCCAAATCTTCCTTGTTGCAGATGCTCAGGGTACCAATTGATTTGATTGTTGTTTTTGATTAAAGAATCCTGAACTTTTGTCATGCCAATGAACCATGATTCCATTGCATAATACAAAAGTGGGGAATCACAACGCCAACAGAATGGATAATCATGTTTATATGTATGAGTTCCTTCCAATTTTCCACAACTATCAAGATATTTGATGATACTTGGATCTGCATCTTTTACAAACTCTCCCTTCCAACGCGAAACTACATCCGGAAAAGTCCCATCTTGTTTTACCAGTTGAACAACCGGTAGATCGTATTTTTTACCTGCATTATAATCATCCTCTCCAAATGCAGGAGCTATGTGAACAATGCCTGTACCATCCTCCATTGTAACAAAATCAGCAAGGATGATATACCATGCTTTCTTGTCAGTTTTAGCATAATCAAATAATGGTTCGTATTCAATTCCCTCTAATTCCTTACCCTTATAGCCATCAATTATTTCAAACATTTGACCTTTTAAGAGAACATTAGCTCTTTGCTCAGCAAGAATGAGAATTTGATTATTATAACGAACTTTAACATATAACTCATTAGGATGTACTGCAAGGGCAACATTTGAAATAAGGGTCCAAGGGGTGGTAGTCCATGCAAGAAAATAAGCATCCTCTTTTTTAAGTTTAAATTTTACAAAAATTGATGGTTCTTCAACACTTTTATATCCTTGTGATAGTTCATGGGCTGATAGAGCAGTTCCACAACGTGGACAATATGGAACAACTTTATGACCTTTATATAGTAATTTTTTTTCCCAAGCTTGTTTTAAAGACCACCAAACTGATTCAATATAATCGTTTTTAAAGGTAATATAAGGTTCATCCATGTTAATCCAAAAACCAATACGTTTTGTATTTTCAACCCAGGCATTTTCATATCTCAGAACACTTTTTTTGCATTCATTATTGAATTTTTTAATACCATATCTCTCTACATCCTGTTTATCTTCAAGACCTAACTTTTTTTCAACTTCGATTTCAACTGGTAGTCCATGTGTATCCCATCCTGCTTTTCTGAGGATGTACCGACCATTCATTGTTTGATATCTTAATATAAAATCTTTCATGACCCTAGTTAAAACATGACCAGGATGAGGTAAACCATTTGCTGTAGGAGGACCCTCTAAAAATATATATGGTTTGCATCCTTTTCTCTGATCTATTGATTTTTGAAAAATATTATTTTCTGTCCAGAATTTTAGGATTTTTTCTTCATATTGTTTTGGATTGTATTTCTGTGTAGATGCCTTTATCATATACTTTTTCACCGATTTTTTAAGAATATAACAGCACCCTAATGACAAAAGACCGTTAAAACTATTTCTATCATATATTCTTCTAATAATTTCGGATATCCTTTGACTTCATGAATTCTCTTAATAAAGAAGTTGCATAACATCCTTTTTGGAGTTCAAAATTTAATATTGCTACTTTCCTGTCTTTATTAAGAATATCTTCTATTACATTGGATTTTATCTCATCAATATGAGCAAGCAATGGATGCCTTGAACCAGATGAGGAAATATATGGAATTTCAGGTATTATAAAATCCCTTGGATCAATCTTTTCTTTATCAATAATTTTATGTTCAATTTCTCCCATAATGCCCTCAGAGAAAATAGAATCACTACCAAATAACACCCCACTAACAACTGCTTTTTTCTTTGAAATCTGTTTATTGACTTTTTCAATATTTTTATCTGTTACTCTAATAAGATTTTGATCAATAATTTCATTTCTAATAGGAAGTATAATATCGCCTATAATAGCTTCATTCAAAGGGATTTTTTTTATAATTCTTTCACTTAAAATCCTATTGAAAAGATAAGATTGATACGCGTAAATAAACATTGTTAGTAGATTTTTTGGTAACTCTTTTAATGCTGAAACAAAATCATTTGGGTTTTGAACTAATTTATTTAGAATTGCTTTTTCAAAATCTAATTTGTCTGGATAAGATTTTAATGCAGCTGAAAAATCATTAGTGCTTTCTAAATTCTCACGCAGTCTATAGCTTTCTTCATCTTCTCCTCCAATGGGATTTGCAATATACGTCATAACAGCTCTTTTAAAATTATTTTTTACAATATGTTTTCCAACAATATGAGTGATAGGTCTGATAATCCCAAAACGCTGTACACCATAAAAGTTTGGAAAACCTCCGTATTTTTTTATAAAAGAAGTAATATATGTTATAGAATCTGAACTGACTTTTTTATCAATATCTCTAATTGTTATCTCAAAACTATTTCCAATAAGGTTTCCAATTTTAACAGGTCGATCTGATGTAAAGATATTTTTTATTTCAACATCTTTTATTTTTACATTTGATAGTTTATCAATAGATATATTATAAAAAGACATAAGTTGAGTTGTTTTTGCACGTTTATCTTTTGTTCCCGCAAAACCAATTCGTTTTCGAGAGATTTGTAAATTTTTTGATAATTCCCTAATCAAATGATTTGTTTCCCAATTTGTTGAAGTAACATCGGCAATGGCAAATTTTCCGTTATCTTTTTCAGGGGGATAATTTGAATTCTCTTCTACAATAAATTCTTCAGGATTTGTACGTAGTTTTCCACCGATTCCCTCAAAAGGTGTAAAAAAAGTTACTATGCCGATTTTTTTTTCAACATCCAAAACTTTCATCTACTTTTTACTCTTACTTTTTTCTTGAAAACTTTTACTGAAAGTTTTTATTTCGTCTTCCAATTGCTTGACAGCTGTTTTTAATATATCAACAGGGTCGCCTTTTTTAACTCTAATATATAAACGCCTTTTGTTAGATTCAGGATGATCTGATAAATATGATGCATAATCAACATCATTAAACTCAAGTAATACTTCTGTAATGGGATTTAGTAAAGTTTCATTTTCTCCAACTATTTCAAGTTCTAACTCTTTTGCAGATTTTTTTATTGTTTTTAATTCCATTTGTTACCCCGCCTTATTCAAATAAAATTTCCTATTTTAAAGCTTATTAATATCATATGTCCCATAATCATTTGCTTTTTTTCTTTTTTCTTTATGTTTACAGTTTTTACATTCTAAGGTATTTCCCTTAAGGACAAGTGTATGTCTACATTTTGTACATTTTGCTTTAATAACACCTAGATCTTTATCTTTTGTAGCAAGTTGAATACTGGGCCTTACTTGTGTAACTTTTGCTCTGATAATATCACCAGGCGCATATTCTGTAGATGGGTCTTTAACATATGAATTTGAAATCTCAGAAACACGTAATGTTCCATTTTTATCTCCGGATATCTGTCTTTTTTTTCCAGTTACATGAAATACATCAGCAATTACCATATTTGATCTTACAGATTGGACTGATGCCAAAACTATGTCACCTCTCCTTAATTCAACTGGTATGCTTGTGAGAGGTTTAACAATTGCTTTTCTATTTTTATTATCAATAGTATATAATCCTACTCGCGAGGCTCTTATTATTCCTTCTTCTTCAAATGTTCCATCACCAGGTAAAAGTTCTTCGGAAGTGGATACTTGTTCCCCTGGTAATACTATTTTATTTGTTTCCATTGTTTCACCAATAATTAATAATATAATAGGATTAGGCAATCGTGTTACCATTTTAAATGTTATGGTATATCAAAATTTTTTAAAATTAAATAAAATTACTTATTATTATAATGTTTTTTTAAAAAATATATTTCAAGGTAAAAAGGCTTATAAATAACCTATCTATTTCGAATTTCCCACCAACAGGAACAATAGGTGCAAAAAATGTCAAGAAAACCAAGTAGCATGTATAGATATGTAAGAGGACAACCTTCAACTAGAAAAGAGTATATGGGGGGAATTCCTGCATCACGAATTACACAGTTTGTACTTGGAAACAAAACCGAGGATTTCCCTATTGAAATATCATTACATTCACTTGAAAAATGTAACGTAAGGCATAATGCTCTTGAGTCAGCTCGTATAACTGTAAACCGTGCAATGGAAAAAAAAGTAGGATCAGCAAATTATAGATTATCTGTTAGAGTTTACCCTCATGTAGTTCTTCGTGAAAATAAACAGGCAACGGGTGCTGGTGCAGATAGAGTATCTCAGGGTATGAGGGCATCTTATGGAAAAATAGTTAGTATAGCTGCTGAAGTGAAACCAAACCAAAAGATAATTACAATTGAAACAACTGAACAATTTGTTGAAGATGCAAAAAATGCTCTTAGAAAAGCAGGAATGAAGATACCCTCTCCTTGTAAGGTAATTATCGGAAAGGCTTCTTAAAAATATTTTACTAAAAACGGAAGTAATATCATTAATAATACTGCAATTGATGCAATTGTTGTTATTTTTCTAACGATTTTATCTCTTGTTTCATCTGTTATATCTTTTTTAATTTTTTTAACAATAGCTCTAAATGCATCATTAAATAAAAATCCACCATCTAAAGGTATCATTGGTAATACATTAAAAATACCAAGAGCAAGACTTATCCAAAATACCCAATAAAGCGTATTTATAATTCCCCAAAACACCTCTGTTGGTAAAGCATTTAGAGGACCAGTTATAATAAATGAATTTGTGAATGGATATGCTATTGGATTGTATCTTGCTATATAACCAAAAAAAGGGAGGGCATATAAATTAAAAAGTCCCTCTGGAAATTTATAAGTAAATGGATTTTTAATCGATGATAAAAGATATTCTTTATTATATGGATTAAAGCCAATTCCTAAAAAACTATCATTTTTCAAGTATTCCATTATAGATTGATTTAATGATTCATTTAATTTTATACCTTCACTTTCATAATAATCTTTATAAGATTCAATTATTGATTGGTTTATTGATTCATTTGACTCTATGCCTTTGCTTTTGTAATAATTTTTATGATAATCATAACGACTTATTAATTCAACATTAGTACTGAATTTTTCTTCTTGAACCATATATGTTATATTAATAGTCTGATTTGGTTTTGTGTTATTCATGATAAGAGTAAAATTTTCAGAATTAACAACTTTTGTATCATTTATATAGGTTATAACACTACCTTTTGAAAGTCCAATACTTTCTGCAGGAGTATCATCTAAAACATAAAAAATATCAGCACCTGAGATAGGTTGAACTGCAGACATGAAAACAAAAGAAAAAAGTAATATACATATGAAAGCAACGACAAAATTTGATAATGGTCCTGCAGCATATACCCTCATACGTTTTGGAATATCTGTCTTTTTTAATTGTTCTTCATCTGGTTCGGTAAATGCTCCAAGAGGAATTACAAGCAGTAACATACCCAATGATTTTACTTTTATTTTTCCAACGATACTTAAAATACCATGTGAAAATTCATGAACAATTAATGCGATTATAAGTCCAAGTATTATATATACAAAATAATCCAAAGGTAAAATAGGATTTAACCCAGGGATGGGGAAAGCAGCTTCAGGTCCTGGTATCAATTCTTTTTGTTCTGGTTCAAGATCAAATAAAATAAATGATTGAAAAACCAAAAGGAAAAAAAACAAAACCATTACAATAAAGCATACTAATATTCCAGAGCTTCCGTAAGCCTTCCAGAATCTTTTTTTACTTGCGATTTTCTCAAGAAAGCCTACACCTTTTTTTGTGCGAAAAAGTAAACCAGGTCCATAAAAAGAAATATTATATTTTTTTAAAATCCCTTTTTTATGCAAGATATAGACTATTATAACATAAATAAAAATTATTGCAAAAAAAGTGAATAAACCATCAATTATTGTCATAATTAATTTGTGGGGAATAAATAACTGTTTATTAAAGTTCCTGGATATTTGGATTCCCTTTTTTTAATAAATCTATTAGATATTTACACCATTTTAATTTTGTCAACTTTAAGTTTCTGTCTTTATTTTCAGAAAATGAATATCTACCGATTTTTCCGTCAAAATCAAAACCTATTAAATAAATCATTTTTGCTTTAAAATTATCTGCAAGAAATATTGCTCTATCTCCGTCTGTAAATCCTCCGAAATTGTTGATATTTTCATAAGGACCTGGATTGATTTGAGTAGTTCCAATGACTTCACCTTTGAATTTTGGTACATATTCTATTATTTTATCGATGTTATCACCATGTGCATGAATTACAGTGATACTACCTTTTGAGTTTGCATTTATTTGATCAGATATTTTACCATCGAGATCTGTTACGATTATATCTGGTAAAATGTCGTTTTGAGTTAATGCACTTGTCGCTCCATCTGCTGAAATCTTTATTTTATTTGAAAGATTGTTTTTATTTGAAATTAATGAGGATTCTAAAGAAGGACCAGCACCAAAAATTACTACTTCTTTACCCTTTATTATGCTATTCAATTTATCATTAGAATTTTGCCTATTATTTCGTAAAATATTTTTTAAAATATTAGCTGCTTTTTCATCTGCATTTTTAGAAATATTTAGATCTTTTGCAATCTTATTATAAATTGGTTTCCAATCTTTATAAAACATTTTAAATGTTTATTTAACCTAGTTTTGTCTGTTTTTCGATTTCGTTTTCTTTTTCATCTGTCAAATGCATGTCTCTAATATAATAATGTGTAATTGCTCCAACTAATGCTATCATAAATCCAGTTACTGTATATACAATGAAACTTAGAGTAAAGAAGGGATCTATATTGAACCGATCTGGCCAATTTCTAAGAGCCTCAAATAAGGAATTAAAAACAGCATAAGATATAAAACCAAATGCAAACAATGAAAATGGAGCAAACCAGTATTTCCAAGGTGCTTTTTTATCCCTAACATATATATCTATTACTCGTCCAAATAAAGCTACCAATCCAGCAAGAACAATTCCCCATATTATATTAGTTAAGAAAAACAATGCTGGAAGAAAGTTAACACCTGAGTTAAATGTAGTACTGGTCATATTATAATAAGCCATTATGCCACTTGCAAATAATATTACAATTGCAAGAATGTAGGTAAATACTGATAATCTTCCAGTAAGAAATCCTGATTTTATTTCTTCCCAAAGAATTGCGACTCTTTTTTCCCATCTAAAAACTCTTATTAACATGTAGATTCCTAATGTTAAAAGTATAGCGCCAAATCCACTGGCTGCCATATCAGTTAATACAAAAAAGGCTCCAACAATTAATACTAAAGCAATAGGAAGAATAAATTGCTTTTGTACTTTTTCATCATCAAGTATTTTTAAAATACGATAGTATGTATCCTCAAGTTCTTTACTTTGTTTAACAGATACTCTATTAATTGAAGTAATTTTTATCCTAGATTGAATTATCGGAAGAATGTTTTCATCTTCTGTACTATCTGTTACAAGAATTACACTTTCAACTTTTGTTTCATCTATTACCTGTTCAAGTTGATGAGCTAATATCTCATCTGATTTTATTCCAACGTTTATATCTCCACAGATTGTGGCTATCTCTACGTCTTTTTTTTCTTTGATATATGAGTTATAAATTGAAATTGCAGAAAAAATTGCATTAACATCAGAATCTTCAGGATCTGCTTGACCCAATTTATTTGCTGCAGATATATTTCTTTCTATTCCGATTATTGGGCTTTTTACTTTTGCTTTTCTACCAAAATCATCATCACGATCTACATTCAATATTAGGGTTTTCATAGAGGTTTCAATGACGGTATCAATTATTTCATATATAAGAATGTTACTATTAAAAAAATAAAAAATCGTTTTTTTGAATTTGCAACTGTTTTTATATAAAATCATTGTTGCCCCTTCTTAATGGATAACAAAAATAATAGAAATACAAGTAATAATTTTACAGAATTAAAATTCGTATTAATGATGGTTGTAGCTGTTGTATCTTGGGCTTTTGCATTTCCTTTTATAAAAATTGGACTAAGAGAACTCTCCTTTATTAATCTGACAATTATGAGATTTTTTATAGTTTGTTGTGTATTTTCAATAATTTTAATATTGCAGAAAAAGAGATTTTCCAAACTGCAAAAAAATGATATCATCCCAATATTTATTATTGGTTTTTTAGGAGTGATGGTATATCATATCGGACTTAATTATGGCGAGCAATATGTTTCTCCTGGTGCTGCGAGTTTGATAATTGCCACAATACCAATCCAAATTGTAATTCTAGCTTTTATTTTTCTAAAAGAAAAAATTGGTTTTATTAAAATAATCGGAATTATAATTGCTCTTAGTGGAGTTCTTATAATTTCATTATGGGGAAAAGAAAATGCTTCTTTAGAAGTCGAATATATCTATGGCATTATGGCTATAATTATTGCTGCAGTGATGGGTGCTATTTATACGATAACTGGAAAAAAACTTTTAGATCGCTATTCTGGATTATCACTTACTGTCTATGCTATAATTCTTGGTAGTATTGGACTAATTCCATTTATCAATAATTCACTTTTTGAACAGGTTTTGCAAATGTCATTATATGGTTGGTTTGCAATATTGTTTTTAGGAATTGTTTCAACTGTTGTTGGATATGTCATATGGTATGTTGCTTTGAAAATTAAAACTGCAAGTGAAATTAGTGTATATCTATATGCAGTACCAGTTTTATCAACAATATTTAGTTATTTTATTTTTAAGGACGAAATTACTTTTATGTTTATTCTTGGTGGAGCTTTGGTAATTGCCGGACTTATTATTGCTCATAACAAAAAAGAAATCAAGGAAAAAATTGATTAATAAAATCCCTTTTTCCAAAAATATGACAAAGATACTTTATATGGAAAATATAGAAGGCAATTACATTAAGGAGTTTGACGCAGTTGTCACAAAAAATAAGGATGGTTATATCTGTCTTGATCAGACTGCTTTTTATCCAATGGGCGGAGGGCAGCCTTCAGATATTGGATACATTCAATGGGATAATATAAAATCAGAGGTCAAAGAAGTCATAAAAAAAGGAGATGCTGTAAAACATATACTGCATGGTGAAAAACCATCTATTGGTACAAAAGTTTATGCGGTCCTTGACTGGAATAGACGTTACAATCATATGAAGATGCACACAGCTCAGCATATATTGTCAGGAATAATTTTTGATGATTATAATGCTCGTACTGTTGGAAATCAGATTCACGCTGATTACTCAAGGGTTGATTTTCACCCGGTGAATTTTGAAAATAGGGATTTAGAGATAATTGAAAAAAAATTTAATGAAATTATTAAAAAAAATCTACCTGTAAAAATTTATGAGGAGGACAGAGCAAGCCTAGAAAAAAGAATCAATCAACAACGAGCAAATCTTGATCTTCTTCCAAAGTTCATATCAAAACTACGTATTGTTGAAATTGAAGGTTTTGATATATGTCCATGTGCAGGAACACATGTAAAAAATACAAATGAAATTCCAAAAATTGATAAGATAAAAAAAGAATCCAAAGGTGCAGATACTGTAAGAATAATTTACTCGCTTTCAAATTAAACTATAATTTGAAACGTATTTCAACGGTGTTAATTTCACTCACACCTTTTAATGATTTAAGCATTCCACATATTGTATTTTTAATAATTTCAGTTGGAAAATCGGTCAACATTATTTCTTTTCCATTAACCTTAATGCTAATATTCTCCATATTTTACCTCTTTTCAATTATATTTTTTATAATTTTAATTACTTTATTGAAATTTTCGTCATATGTATAAAAAGTATTTTGACGTTTTTTAATATCTCCTATTCTTATCTTTGGGATATTTTTATCGTTTGCTCCTTCAATTATTATAATATCAAATTCCCCAAATTTTCCTATATGCCCAATTATTTCTGTTGATTTTATTTCCTTATTTATTAAAAAATTTGTTTCAATTGGTGAAGAAAATACTGCTAGTTGGGATCCTGCCTTTTTATATCGCGAGGTATCCTTTTCTTCTGTATCCATTCCAATTTTTTTATTTGTTATTTTAATAGTTGCAACTTTAAATCCTTTTTCTGATAATCTTTTAATAATATTTACAATTAGAGTTGTTTTACCGGTGTTTGATTTACCATACACTCCAATTATAGCTGGGTTCATCTTGTTGGGTATATCAGAGCATATAATGTATATTTTTTGCTTAGTATATGTTTTAGGAATGAAATTTAATATATAAAAACCATAAATTCAAAATACATTTTTTGGTTAACTAGTTTTGATAATATTTATGAAAAATAATGCATACATCGCACTTTTTATCTCTGTTATATCAGTTTCATTTGCAGCAATTTTTATTGTTTCATGTGAAGCACCAGCACTTTCTATTGCATTTTACAGGTTGCTTTTTACATTTCTTCTAATTTTACCATTTGTTTTTTTACATAAAAAGACTAGAAAAGAACTCCTGAGTTTATCCTCTTCCTTGATATTGATTATGGGCGGTATAGGGGTGATTCTAGCAATCCATTTTGCTCTTTGGATTACTTCACTTGAACTTACATCAGTTGCAAGTTCTGTTATTCTTGTCACAGCGCATCCACTCCTTGTCGGACCTTTTTCTCATTATTTTTTTAAAGAAAAACTATCATTTGTAAATACTATAGGAATAATATTATCTGTATCTGGTGTTGTAATACTTGTTTATGGCAATTATGGATTTGCATCAGGTATAGATACACTTCAAGGAAATATTCTAGCTATTCTTGGTGGAATTGCTGCGGGTCTTTATATATTAGGAGGAAGAAAATTAAGAAAGTCTGTCTCAGTGGGATCTTATGCGTTTGTGGTATATGCAGTAGGAACAATATGTCTTTTTATTATATGTTTCATATTTAACGCACCAGTGATTGACTTAAGTCTCAGGGATTATGGAATCATCTTTTTAATGGCAGTTGTTGCGGGAATATTTGGGCATACCTTGTATAATTGGTCTCTTGAACATATCCGTGCATCTGTTGCATCAGTTGTCCTTCTTGGAGAACCTATTGGCTCTTCATTACTTGCATATGTTTTGCCCTGGATCCAACAAATACCTTCATACTACACTATTTTTGGAGGAATTATTATCTTGATAGGTATATATCTGACAGCTCAAAAAAACAAAAGAATCCAAGTCTTTTAAAGGATTTTTTACAATTTAAACTCCTTCTCCAAAGGCATATTATATCGTTATGTTAAAGATTTATATACTCTGAAGGAGATGTAAATATGCAAATTTGGAGGAGGAAAATTTGAAAAAACAAATAAAAGCATCATCAATGGTTTGTATAATACTTATTACAACATTTATTGCTGTATTTAATGTAAATGCAATATCAACATATGATGAAACAGATTTCAAAATTAGTGGTCCTACTCGGGGTTATGTAGGTGTATCATATGATTATACATTTTATTTAGCACCTAATCCTTACGGGGAAAATTTTTCTTTATTGATTTCCTGGAGAATTGAAAATAATACTGGATGGATGGGACCATTTCCCACTGGAGAAAATATAACTCTTTCAAATAGTTGGGATAAAATGGGTTTTTATACAATTCATGCTTTTGCTAAGTGTAATATATCTTTATATTATCAAACATACGAAGTAGCTATTTTTAGAAGTAAGGGATTGGAATCTTTTATTTGTAAAAAGACAATTAATAAACCTATATTTCTATTATTCTTAGAGCGTTTTCCATTGCTGAAACTGATTGTCCAATATCTCATTAAATGCTAAATATTAACATACATTTTATATATAATCAATCTTATTCAGATATAAAATTGGGAGGAAAGAAATATGTTTAGAAAATCTATTTTGTTATATAAAACGCTGGTAATTAGTATAATCTTATTTTTGATTGGAGTACACACCATATCTGCAATTAATACAAATAATGAGTTAATGAAAATAAATGAAAATAATAATTCTAGTTCAAAAATTAAAATATTTTATTCAACTGATGATGCGAAAATTTCGCAGGATGACCCAAATAAAAACTATGATGGCGAATTTGGAATAAATATCCGAAATGAATTTGGAGTGGGCGGAAGTTCAGGATGGGCATCTCAAGGTTTGTATAAATTTGATATCTCTTCTATTCCATCTGGTGTTTCTGTCTTAAGGGCAACCTTATATTTATTTTATAATAAATGGACAAGTACAAATCCCTCTGGTAGATATCTTAATTTGTATAGGGTTACTAGTGATTGGGATGAAGATACTGTTACTTGGAATACTGTGCCATCCTATTCTCCTGCGGCATCAGCTTATTCACCAGTTCCACCAACGGTTAATATATGGGTTGATTGGGATGTTACTATCGATGTTAAGAAATTTCTTTCAGGAACTCAAAATTTTGGATGGATATTAACTGATGACAATTACTGGGGTACAGTAAATATTCCACTGTCACAATTTAGAACAAGGGAATTTGGTCAAGGATTAATTCCATATCTTGAGGTTGAATACACTAAATCAAAAAGTATAGATATAAAAAATAATATTATCTTATATTTAATAGAATATTTTCCACTATTAAACCACCTACTGAGAAATATTATAGTCTAGTGATTAAAAAATATATAGTTATTAATCTTATAATTATATAAAAATATATTTAGTTTAGAAGATAATAATATATGTAGAAGAATGTAAAATTATATAAACTGATAAATAAGAATAAAAACCATTACAAATCATTTAATTTATACTTTTATTTATTGTAACATTTAAATACCCCAATAGAGTTGTTATTATTATTGGAGGAGGCATAAAAATATGAATAAAAAGACCAGTGTTTTAAATAAAACTCATGTTATATTAATTATTGTTCTATTTCTTGGTGTAGCTTTAACACCAAGTATCTGCGGATTTGACTATAGATCAGAGGCTGAATCTGAAAAAGAGGACTTTATTTTTTTTCCTTTAAATAATGATGACTATCTAAATGCTTATTGGAAATCTGATGAATGCGATGGGACTACTTTATGGGATTGTTCAGGACACAATTATGATGGAACAATATTTGGAACTAACTGGACCCCTGGTTGTTGCCTAGATTTTGATGGAGTAGATGATTATGTTGATTTTGGTTCTCATTCAGCAGAACTTGGTTTTAATAAAACCGATGATTTTATAATTTCATTTTATTTCAAATCAACAGGAACAGGCGTGATTTATTCTTCAACCGCTTCCTGGGGTTTTAATCCAGAGTTAATAATTGAATTACTTTCCAATGGTTCATTATTGTTTATATTAAAGGGATCATCTAATTTAGGGATTACTCTATATTCAACAGGAACATATAATGATGGCAGTTGGCATTTTGTTGAATATTACCATTTTGGTATATCCACAAGCCCAACTGTTATACTTTATGTTGATGATGATTTTGATAATATTGCTTCTCATTATTATTATAATCAAGTAAACGATGAATACGTAAAGACTAAAATGGGTGTGCATGCTCATACTTTAACAGATTATTTTGATGGAAGTATAGATGAGTTTAAAATAATTAAATATGAATTGGGAAATAAACAAGTACCACCTGAGATTAATGGTACAGGTGGACCACCAGGTGTAGAGCTAGAGTTTACATTTGTAACAAATGATCCTGAAGGTGATGATGTATGGATTTTGATTGATTGGGGTGATGGTTCGGAAGAAGATTGGAGAGGACCATATGCATCTGGAGAAGAAGTCATTGTCTCTCATATTTGGGAGGATGAAGGAACATATCTTTTGCGAGCTAAATCAATGGATATTTGGGATGATAGTTTATGGGGAGATCCGATTTCGGTAATTATAGCATATCACGAACCAATACCAAACATTTGTTGTTTAGGTAGTATTAATTTAACTGATGTTAAACCAGGATCTTCATTAACAGGAGATTTTGAAGTATTTAACTGTGGTGAGGATGAATCGTTCTTAAATTGGATTATTGCAGGTTATCCTGATTGGGGAACAGATTGGACATTTACACCGGAAAGTGGAGTAAATCTAACACCAGCAGAAGGACCAATAACTGTAAATGTTGAATTTACAGCTCCTCAAGATATAGACTCTGTTTTTTCTGATGTAATCAAAGTTGAAAATGTTGAAAATCCCTCAGATTTCTGTGAGATTTCTGTCTTTGTAAAAACTCCAAGAAATAAACAATTTAATTTAAATCACTTGATATTAGATATATTGTTTGAATGCTTCCCAATACTGAATATGTTATTATATCGTTTTATTTGTTGATAACTAGTAGCATACAGTTTATATACTAAAAATTAATTTATAAATTGAAAAAAGAAGGTTGTGAGGGTAGAGTTTTGACATATGAACTACAAATAAAAAATCCTAACTTCTTGGTTGTAAGAATAAAAGGTAAACGAACAGTTGATTCAATAAAAGATGCTACAAAACAAATAGTAGAAAAATGTGAAGAAAACAAGATAACAAAAGTTTTAGTTGATGTTAGAGAGTTTGAAGAAAGAATTAAATTTAGTGAAATCTTTGATTTAGCTTCAAAGGATCTTCCAAAAATTACTAATAATAAAATAAATAAAGTCGCAATAGTTGATTTGGAAGGGTTTGATTTTAATAAAAATTTTTTTGAAAATGTCGCACGAAATAGATTACACAATATAAAAATATTTACAGAATATAATGATGCAGTTCAATGGTTGTCGTGATTGTATATTAATTATGGAAGGTTTATAAAAAAACCATCCTAATATTTGGGATAATATTTCTAATTTTTTTTGTAATCTTTAATACATTTTATTTTTCTAAAAGTAATTTATAGATATTTTATGAAATATTTATATAAACAGATACCATATGATATTACTAGTGGAGGTAAGATATAAAAATGAGAAATCATGTTTTTTTAGCTGTATTGTTAATCAGTATTGGGTTGGTTGTGGCAAATACAACTAGTAGTATTAATTTAAAACCTAAAATAGATAACAACAAAGAAATTATTTCTATATTGGTTTATCTAAAGGATCAAGTTGATCTAGATGCTATTACCAATCAAATGGATAAACAGCGGGCATCTCTTGGAGAACGCCATCAGCCAACCGTTTTAGCACTTCAAAATACTGCGTCTGCCTCTCAAACTCAGATAGTTGAATACTTAAAAGGACTTCAGGAACAAGATATGGTTAAAGAATTTCAATGTTTTTGGATTGGTAACATCATTAGAATTGACACATATCAAAGTATTATCGATGAAATCGCCAAACGGGATGATGTTTATAAAATATATCCAAACTATGAGATTGAATTAATCGCTACAGTTGAGGAAAATACCAAAGGTGAACCAGGTAGTCGAAATGGTATTGAACCTGGTGTCGTAGCTGTCAGGGCTCCAGAGGTTTGGGAGGAATTAAATATCACAGGGGAAGGTGTGCTAGTGGCAATAATTGATAGTGGAGTTGACGGTGATCACCCTGCAATTGCTAGTAGATGGGCAGGTGTTGCTGATCCAAGGTATGAGGGGCATCCTGAATGGGCATGGTTTGATCCATATACTTATCAAAATGATTTTCCTTATGATATCAACGGTCATGGAACCCATACTATGGGTACTGTATGTGGTGGTGCACCTGGTGATCAAATTGGTGTAGCGCCTGGTGCTTTATGGATATCTGCAGGGCTTATTCAGACTCAAGATATTCCTCAATTTGTTTCAGATGCAATAGAATCATTTGAATGGTTGATTGATCCTGATGGAAACCCCGAGACTGATTGGGATGTTCCAGATGTTTGTTCAAATTCTTGGGGGTTATTTGAGCCACTTGGTTATCCTCCATGTGATGAAACATTTTGGACTTTCATTGATGCTTGCGAATCAGTAGGAATTGTAATTATATTTATAGCTGGTAATGAAGGTTCTGCTGGTTTACGTAGTCCTGCTGACAGGGCTACTGATGATTATCGAACTTTTTCTGTTGGAGCAGTTGATGCCAATGATCCAGAATGGCCAATTTGGGAATGGTCATCTAGAGGTCCCACATATTGTACTTTAAACGGGAGCGGAGCAATTAAACCAGATATTGCAGCACCTGGTGTAAATGTACGTTCATCAATACCAGGGGGCGGCTATGATACGTCATCAGGTACTTCAATGGCTGCACCACATGTCAATGGTGTTGTTGCATTAATGCGTGAATATAATCCAAATATTAGTGTAAATTCAATAAAAGAAATTATTTATCAAACTGCATATGACTTAGGTGATCCAGGGGAGGATAATGATTATGGTTGGGGTATGATTGATGCTTATGAAGCAATTTTGCTTATCGGTCAATCCCCAACAATTCCAAGTTTAAATGGACCAACAAATGGTTGGACTGATGAATCTTTGGAATTTACATTAAATTCAACAGATCCAGATGGACATGATATTTATTATTTAGTAGATTGGGATGATGACACATCAGGTGAATGGGGTGGTCCTTATCTTTCAGGTGAAGAAGTAACTGTCAGCCATATATGGGAAAATCCTGATACATATGAAATTAGAGCAAAAGCAATGGATTCTTATTATCTTGAAAGTGACTGGTCAGAACCTCACATTGTTACAATTTCTGCAAATCAACCACCAACAAAGGTTACTATAAATGGGCCAATATGGGGATTTGGAGGAACAGAATATGAATTTACTTTCAGATCAACAGATCCAGAGAATCATAATATTTATTACAGAATAGATTGGGATGATGGAACAAGCACAGGATATATTGGACCATATAGTTCTGGTGAACAAATAAAAATTAGTCATTCATGGAATTTAAAAGATAAATACTGGATTAAATCTTGGGCAAAGGATGAAAAGGACGGTGAAAGTCAACAAGCAAACTATCAGATTAATATATTGACTGATAAGTCTTATAATTACAATAAAAACCAATTATTTGAACAAATGATTTATAAATTCCTATTAAACTTCCCAGTTATACATTATATGCTATATAGGTTTTAAAGAATTTAGTATAATAACTGGAGCAAGATATTATAAATTGGAATTTTTCAGCATCCCAAGTAATGATTATAAAATGGCGAAATACAAAATATATGGAGATTGGCATGGTTATGAATATGAACAAGTGAATTATTCTTTTCCAGATACTTCACCAAACAATATTTACAATCCATTATTAGAACAGCTCCAAATCCCCAACTTCCTCCTACAAAGATTCAAAATTTTGTAGTTATATAGATTCATATACTATGTATCAGAACTAGTTTCAGTATTTCCCCATATATTCCCAAAAACTGTTGTTCAAGAGAGTTAGTTTTAATGTTTTCTTTTTCATACAATGAAAAGCTAATAATTTTATATGGATCAGTAGGTATGAGATTAAATGATACTGTTTCGGTTTTGTATTTTGGATGTGAAACAGTTAGGTCATACGGTCCAAAAGGAACAAATAAAAATCTGTACATGCCCCAAATTCCTGAAAAAGTCACTCTTTTGCATAAGCCTCCTTTTAATTCAAGCTTTGCTCCAGTTATTTCAAGTAACGGTGGAAATCCAGTAGTTGTAACCATCCCATATACCATTCCAAACAAGATAGGATCATCTTCTTTTGTATCCTTATTAATAACTATTGCATTAATACAAGGTGTTAAAATTATAACCAGAAGCATAAATATCGTGCAAAAAACCATTATTTTCTTTTTGGTATGCATCATTTTATCACAAATTCCTATTGAAAAAAGTATATTTAAATATTGTTAATAAATGTATATTAATGTACAATTTTTGGTATTATTGTAATATTAAAAATTTATATGCGAAAATTATTTATAGTAATCGTGTATACGTGTAGCATGTTAACAAGATAATATAATGTAGAATATTTAAACGGGAGGAAAAATATGAAAGCAAAAATAATTGCTATTATAATAATGACGCTGTTGATTGCAACTGCTTTATCTGCAATAGGAGTGACAATTAAAACAATAGGAAATGAGAATTCTACACCATTATCAAATGGTTCAGTAGACCAAGAACAAACAACAAGCGATGGATGGGGAGAAGGGCTTCATCCGCCTTTTGTAATTGCTCAGAGTTTTAAACCAGCAATGGAAAACCTAACAGCTGTTCAGCTATGGTTTTTTAAACATCTTAACCCTCCAGCTGGTGTTGAAATCACTGTTTCTATAAGAGATTCTTTAAATGGAAGTGATTTGACAGCTAAAACAATCAATGCTGATAATGTAGGAATAAAGAAATCTGGAACTTGGGTGTTTTTTAATTTTGAGGACATTACCGTTATTCCTGAAGAAACATACTATATTGTTTGTAGTGGAAGTAAAGGAGATGCCAATGGTTGTTATTGTTGGTATTTTGATTTAAATGATAAGTATAGTAGAGGAGAAGCATGGTATTCTAATGATTCTGGAGTATCATGGATTACGTTAGAGGAAGCTTATTACCCTGAATTGCCTGAGCCAGACTTCTGTTTTAAAACATATTTTAAGCAATCAAGAGATAAGTCTATCAACACATCATTCCTACAGTTCTTAGAGAATCATCCGAATCTGTTACGTCTAATAGGAAAACTATTACAGCGATTTGGATTATAAAGATAATCCTTCTCTCTCTTTCTTTCTAGATTTTCTATTCATAGAAAGATTTCCACTCCTAATCCAATTCATTCAAAGACTCACCTTTTTGTAGTGTTATAGTTTTATATACCATGTATCTGATTAATAAATTGTTAAAGGGAGGAAAAGTATTTTGAATAAGAATGCCCTATTAATAGGAATTATTTTCTTATTAGTTCTCTCAGCTTTAACTCCATTGAGTCTCGGTAATAATATAAGAGGTAATATTGGAAAAATCAATAATTCAAATATTTTAGGTTTTGATGAATTTGAGGAATCATTTCAAAAGGTAAGGATGAAAAATTACTTAATGCTGGACAGAGATGATATACAAGAATTATTTGCTTCTGATGGAGCTACTGGTGACCTCTTTGGATGGTCTGTTTCGATTAGTGGTGATTATGCTCTTATTGGAGTAGTCGAGGATGATGATAATGGAGAATATTCTGGATCAGCCTATATATTCAAACGTGATGGGACAGTATGGACCGAACAATTAAAACTATTACCTTCTGATGGAGATGAACGCGAATGTTTTGGTGGTTCTGTTTCGATTGATGGTGATTATGCGATAATTGGAGCTTCTCATGATGATGACAATGGTTGTTCTTCAGGTTCAGCCTATATATTCAAATATAATGGGACAGTATGGACTGAACAATCAAAACTGTTACCTTCTGATGGAAAGAATAATAACACTTTTGGCTGTTCTGTTTCGATTGATGGTGATTATGCTATAATTGGAGCTCTTGGTAATAAAGATAATGGAGAATATTCTGGATCAGCCTATATATTCAAACGTGATGGGACAGTATGGACTGAACAATCAAAACTGTTACCTTCTGATGGAGGGCAATTTCAAGCTTTTGGCAATTCTGTTTCTATTAATGGAGATTATGCTATAATCGGAGCTCCTGGTGATAATGACAATGGATATTGTTCTGGTTCTGCTTATATCTTTAAACGTAACGGGACAGTGTGGACCGAACAATCAAAACTAGTACCCACTGATGGAGAGCCATATGAAGCTTTTGGTCTGGAATCTATTTCGATTGATGGTGATTATGCTATAATAGGTGCACGGGGAAATGATGATAATGGATATAGATCAGGTTCAGCATATATCTTTAAACGTGATGTTAATATTTGGACCCAGCAGGTTAAATTATTTCCCTCTAATAAAGATGACATTCAATATTTTGGTCGTTCTGTTTCAATAGATGGAAACTATACAATAATTGGTGCATTTGGAGATAGAGACAGTGGTTATGATGCTGGTTCTGTTTATGTTTTTAAACGTAATGGGACAACTTGGTCCAGACATGTTAAATTACTTGCACCAGATGGAAAAAAAGATGATTGTTTTGGTTGGTCTGTTGCTATAAATAGTGACTATACAATAATTGGTGCAGCAGGAGCAGATGGCAATGAGCCAGGATCTGGTTCTGCATATGTTTTTAAAAATATTAGTGTATATCAATCGCCAAGTATTCCATCAATTAACGGTCCAACACGTGGAAAATTATTGGTTAAATATACATTTTTTATTTCAGCAATTGATCCTAATAATGATGATGTTTACTATTATATTGACTGGGGAGATAATACAATTAGTGATTGGCTTGGACCTTTTGAATCAGGTGAAGAGATTAATACGAGTCATAGATGGTTAAAACAAGGAAATTTTGAGATTAGGATAAAAGCAAAGGATACCATGGGAGCCGTTAGTGACTGGGGAATATTAACAGTTTCTATGCCAAGAGACAAATCAATATCTACTTCTCCTTTATTGAGGTTTTTAGAACGATGCCCACTGCTAAATCTACTTCTTCAAAGACTCACAACCTAATTGGTGTTATAGTTTTATATACCAAGTATCTGATTTAATATTTGAAAGAGGGAGGCAATAAATCTTGAAAAAACTCTTCCTGTCAATTGGAATCATCTTCTTGTTTATCATATCTATATTGACTCCTATTGTAATCAGTAACAACATCAAAACATCCAGTGAGATAACATCAGAATCAACAGGTGAGAGTGGTTTGATGGATAGTTCTTGGCCTATGTTTCAGCATGATATTCGTCATACTGGTCGTAGTCCTTATGGTAAATCTGGTAATTGGTTTAAGGAAAAATGGAATAGAGGTATTGGTTCCTTGGCATATTCCTCTCCAGCTATTGATAATAACGGGATTATATATATTGGTTTATTTGATTATTATTTATATGCTATAAATCCAGATAGTACTTTAAAATGGAAATATAAAACAGGAGGAACAATACAATCATCACCTGCAATTGCTGAGGATGGTACTATTTATGTGGGGTCAGAGGATGCAAAACTCTATGCTTTTTATCCAAATGGTACGAAAAAATGGAGCCTTACAATTGGTGATGGCTGGGTCCACACCTCTCCTGTAATTGATGAACAAGGGATTATTTATGCAGCATCAGTTAATGGAAATAATATATGTGCTATATACCCAAATGGAACGAAAAAATGGGATATTAAACTTGGAGGAATGGTTTATTGTTCGGCAGCTCTTGATGAAAATAGTACCGTCTATATAGGATGCAATGATGGTTACATGTATGCACTATATAGAAATAACGGTACTTTAAAATGGAAATATAAAACAGGTGGTAAAATTGGTTCTGCCCCAGCTATCAATAATAAGGGGATTATTTATTTTGGTTCAAATGACGGTTATCTTTATGCTTTATATCCCAATGGAACCCGTAAATGGAGGCGAGATGTGGGAGACCTTATAATATCTTCTCCCTCGTTTACCAGCGAAGGAAATATCATTATTGGATGTTATGATGGATATGTTTACAGTTTTAATCCCGATAATGGTGCTCAGAAATGGAGATTTGAAGCAGAAAAATATATGTTTATAAGTGCTTCTGCCTCTATTGATAAAAATGGTATTATTTATATTGGTGCTGGTAATGGATGGTTTTACGCATTAAATCCGGATGGAACGTTAAAGTGGAAATATAAAACATTAGATGAAATCTTTACTTCTGCAGCTATTGATGAGAATGGAACCATTTATTTTGGAGCACATACCACAAGTTTTTCTGCAAAGCTATATTCTCTTGAACCTATTGACGATAATGCCCCTGATAAACCAATAATCAATGGAACTACTTCTGGACTTATAGATATAGAATACAACTATACTGCTGTTACCAGTGACTCAGATGGAGATAATGTTAGTTATTACTTTAATTGGGGAGATAGCTCTAATAGTGGATGGACTGATTATGTACCCTCTGGAACCATGGTAAATCTAAGTCATAATTGGGAGAATAGTGGTACTTTTACTATTAAGGTTAAAGCTAAAGATGATTATGGTATGGAAAGTGAATGGGATGAACTAATTGTTACTATGCCCAAAGAGAAAGCATTATCATATTCGTTGCTCTATTGGTTTTTAGAACGATTTCCACTCCTACAATCATTATTATTAAAGTTAGGTTTACAATAAATATTCCACCTCGTCTCTCGTTTATTTCTATTTGTTTCTACTGTTGTTTCATGTTTGTCCCGAATAGAGAGGTCGCGTACAAATTATTTTGTCCGGATTGAATAAATTTTATCAAAATATTATATATTTAAAAATAAGTAATAAATTATTTGGTTATAATCATATTAAAAACATTTAAAAACCCTATTAGTTATATTTTAAGAATTGAAGGTTAATAATAGATGAGGGATATAGAAGAACTTAAACAAAATGTTAAAAAATATAATAAGATAGTTATTCAAAATAAACTAAAAAGTAAAAAAAATACTGTTGCATATGTGACAATTAAGGATAAACCACGTGTTTTAAAATGGTTTGTTCCAGGTTTTAAAAGACAAATGAAAATCGAAAATGATATAATAAAAAAAGGCGCATCAAAACTTAATATTCCCTCTATTTATGAAACAGATAAAAAAAACAATGTGCTAATAATGAATTATATCACTGGAGAAAATCTATGTGATATTATTAATGATGACAAAACCACTTTTGTTGAAAAAGAAAGACTTATGATTTTATTATCTCAATGGTTCTTTGATTTTCATAATTTCTATAAGAAAGGTGATGAATTTCAAATTCATGGGGACTCGACTTTAAGAAATTTTATTTTTACTGACCGGATTTGGGGACTGGATTTTGAAGAATCAAGGATCGGCAAAATTGTAGAAGATATTGCTGGAATGTGTTCGTCTATTCTTAGTACCGACCCAATGTTTACCCCTGAAAAATTTAAGTTATGTAAAACTTTGATAGATTCATATACTAAGCTTGCACCAGGACGTATTTTAAATGTAGATGATGAAATAGCATATGCACTGCTTGAAAAGATACAATGGAGGTCTGATGATGAGGAGAAACTTAGAAAATATAGCTTTAAAATTCGAGAAAGAGGTTTTCAATATTTTTTATAAAAACAAATTCTATCAAAATTATTAAAAAGTAGTGAACTATTAGGTTTATTTGAGGGGATAAAAGATGTCCGATGAAGAAAAAGTTGATGAATTGGTTGATAAAGCAATTGATGAAGCGCTTGCTAGATTTGGAAGAAATATTGATGATATCAAAGATAGAAAACCAAAACCATTTCGATATATAACTGATCAAGAGGAAATTAAAGCAGAACTATCGTCACTTGAAAAATCACCCGTATCAATAATGAAAGACCCTTCCTCAACTGAAATTTTTGAAGAAAACATTGCTATACTTGGGTTAGGGAATGTTGAAGTAATAGAAAATGTAGTTAAAAGACATGAGGCTAGTAAAAAAATCATAGAAAAATAAAATTTTTTTTATTCTTTAATTTAATGTTTTTTTAGACATTTTCTCCTTATAGATATTTTTACAGAAAGATTTAAATAAAAAATGCTATATAATAAATATTATTGGAGTTGACATGCAAACGTCGGGGCAAAGGGAGGGCATTTAAAGTTATAGATAGAATATATATTTTCTTTTTTAATAATTTAAAATAAGAAGTCATAATTCTTAAATATATATTATTCTATCCGTGCAACTATGATTAAAGGGAAGGAAAGAATAATTCCAATTTTAGCACTTATTGTAATACTGATCAGCGGGTCTTCAACTGCATATGTATATTTATCACAAATTGAAAAAGATACAATAACAATAAATGCTGAGGAATATACAATTGGACAGCTTTTTTTTATGGTTGATACAAAAGCAATTCAAACAGTAGAAGGAGAAAAAACAGGCATTTCTTTAGAGGACTTGATTCAAAAAATTGGTATATCCTGTCCTGATTGTTATGAATATACGATAAAAGCAAAAGATGGTTATGAAAAGACAGTTAGTTGGGATATTTTAAGTACAGGAATTCTAACTGATAATTACAGGGTTTTTTTCCCTGATACTCCAAAAGCATTTTGGGTTAGAGATATAATTGAAATCGAGGTGAAATAAAATGAAAAATATAAAGATGTTTGCAGGAATTTTATTATTTGGTTCGCTATGGGGTTTTTCTGAAGTGATAATTGGATCTGCAATAAATGACATTGGTTTACCAAGTGGAGTCATAATGACAGGTATTTTTGCTATTATTTTTTTGGTATTAAGTAGGATTATTTATCGCCAACCAGGAATGCAATTTGGAATGGGCCTTATTGCAGGTGGTCTGAGACTTTTTAATCCATTTATTGGGTGTCATTTATGTTCAGCAATTGCTATTATGGCAGAGGGTGCAATATTTGAATTAATTTGGTATAAGATTTCATTTGATTTCAGCGAACTAAAAAGTGTAATTATGAGAAGTAGTATAGGTATTATTTCTGCTTATTTCATATATATTGGAGGTTACATAGTAACCCAGATTTTAACACCAATTGCAGCTGGTGCTAATTTTTACATTGAAAATTTGATAATTTTTATGCCTAGGATACTTTCAAGTGGACTTTTTGCTGCAATTATCGGTGGAGTAATTTTACCGTTTGTTCTCATGGCTAAAGATATAAAAATTACTCTAAAAGATAAGATATATTATCCAACCACAATTGGTATTTCTATATTAATTTGGTTTATAGTAGTTGGGAATTGGCTTTTTATTTAGGTGAATTTAATAATGGATAAACCAAAATCAGTTAAAATTTTAAAGTTTCATCCTGAAAGATGCGACGGTGGCCTTGCATGTGAAAAAGCATGTTCACAGGTACATTTCAAATCAGATGAGGGGGGTAGCAAGTCAGCAATAAGAATTTTAAAAGATGGTAAATCCTTTAAAATGCAGGTTTGCGATCATCGAGGTCTATGTATTGATATGTGCCCGGTTGGGGCAATTACTAGAAAAAAAAATGGTATAGTGTGGCTTGATAAAGATACCTGTATCGGGTGTCAAGCATGCGTTGGTTTTTGTCCTATTGGTGCAATGAGAAAATCAGATGCAAGAATTGAACCTTTTAAATGTATATCATGTGGTGCCTGCATTCGTGCATGTCCGAATGGTGCACTTGAGCTTATTGAAGTAAAAATCGATGATATAAGAGAAGTGGTTTATCATAAGCAGGGTGTTTAGATTATGCTTGAAGGACAAATATCAATAAATGATTATACTACTGGTAATACAAAACATAAATGGGATGTTAAAAAAATATTGCAAGCGCATAGAGTTATTTTTGAAAAAATCTATAAAAAAGGTAAGGTTGAGAAAGGATATGCAAATAGGACTCTTTATATCAATTTAAGTAAAAAAGAAATTGAAGAAAAAAAGGTCACCGAAGATATGAAGAGGAAATTTACTGGTGGTCGAGGTTTTGGACTTAAACTACTATGGGATTCTATTAAATCTGATACTAGATGGGATAATAATGAAAATGAATTAATTATTACAACAGGTCCTTTATGTGGAACTACCCAATATCCTGGGTCTGGCAAATCGCTTTGTTTGACTGTTTCTCCTTCAACAGATATTATATGTGATAGTAATGTAGGTGGGTTTTTTGGTCCATATCTCAAGTTTGCAGGATTTGACGCACTTGAGATACAGGGAAAAGCAAAAGATGATGTAGTTATTTTGATCGACGGTGAAAAAGGAAAAATCTCTATAGAAACAGCACCTATTGAAGAGACAAACTCGCATCTATTAAACGAACAATTAACTAAAATTTATGCATCTGAAGATACTGAGAAGTCACGTCAAAAAATATCTGTTGTATCTGCAGGTAAAGGTGCAGAAAATAGTTACTGGGGTTGCCTTAATTTTTCATTTTATGATATAAGACGTAAAGTTTGCCGAATGAAACAGGCTGGACGTGGAGGTCTCGGAACAGTTTTAAGAGATAAGAAAATCAAGGCAATTGTTATAAAGGTTGAAGAATTTGATGGAGTTTCGAACAATCCTGCTGATCCTGTAACTTTAGCAAGAATTGGGACAAAACTTCACCGTGAAATAAGGGATTTGGATAGATATCAATGTAATATGCGTGCAGTTGGAACTAGCCATCTTGTAGAAATAATGAATGAATATGATTTACTGCCGACTGAAAACTATCGTTTTGGTAGTTTTCCTAAGGCATCAAAAATATATTCAACCAGGTTTTACAAATATTTTACAAAAATTATTCCAGACGGCTGCTGGCACGGTTGCACAATGGCTTGTTCAAAGACAGTTGATGGATTCACAATTAAGACTGGACCTTACAAGGGACAAAAAGTAACTGTTGATGGACCTGAATATGAAACAATAGGATGTGGTTCGAATATGAGCCTATGGGATCCATTCTGGATTCTTGAGTTCAACTTTTATTGTGATACATATGGACTTGATACAATATCTGCAGGTACTGCAATTTCATTTTATATGGAGATGTATGAATACGGTATTCTAAATAAAAAAAGATGTGATGGTTTAGAATTATGTTTTGGAAACGGAGAGGCAATACTTGAATTTTTACATAGAATTGCCCGAGGAGATAATACTGATTTTATAAAAATTGCTTCAAAGGGAATAAAACGAGTAAAAGATTGGCTCATTAAAAATAAATGGGGTGACCCACAGTTAATAAATGACTGTGGAATGGAGAGCAAGGGTCTTGAGTACTCAGAGTATGTTACAAAGGAGTCTCTTGCTATGCAAGGTGGATATGGACTTACTCTTAAAGGTCCCCAGCATGATGAGGCATGGCTAATATTTATGGATATGATAAATAACGCTATTCCAACATTTGTAGATAAGGCAGAAGCTCTTCATTATTATCCTATGTGGAGGACATGGTTTGGTCTCAATGGTCTTTGTAAACTTCCTTGGAATGATATTGAACCATCAAATAATTCAGAGACAGACGAACCCGCAAAGGTTCCCGAGCATGTACAAAATTATGTGGATTATCAAAATGCAATGACTGGTTGGAATGTTGATAAGAATGGTTTAATTTTACAAAGTGAAAGATGCTACAACTGGCAAAGAGCAATGAATGTTTGGATGGGTAGAGGTCGTAGAAAGGATGATTGGATACCTTACCGATCTATGGGACCAGTAACAGAAATGGAATACCTGTCTAGAGTTGATAGATATGAAAAATTTCTTATTGAAAAAACCGGTATTTCTAAAAAAGATCTTGAAAACTTAAGTTTACAGGAAAAAATGAAAAAACTTTATGAATATCGACAGAATCAATATCAAAAACTTGCAGATGCTGTATATTTCAGACGTGGATGGACACCAAATGGAGTTCCAACTCCTCAAAAGATGAAAAAATTGGGAATGGATGACCCAAAGATGCTAAAAATGCTTCAAGAAAAAATCGATGAAGATGAAAAGGCTGGTCTGAACGTTTGGGGTGGTAAATATGAAAAGAATGAACGTCCACCAAGCATTCATCCTAAATATTGGGAAAAATGGTAAAATATGAATATAGAAAAAAACAAAAGGATAAGTAAAAAATTAAAAGAGTCAAGTGTAGGTATAGCAGGACTTGGCGGTTTAGGTTCAAACGCTGCAATTGCTCTTGCTCGTGCAGGGATTGGTCGTTTAGTTTTAGTTGATTTTGATAAAATCGAAGAAAGCAACCTCACTCGACAATATTATTTTTTGGATCAAATTGGAAAACTAAAAACCATTGCTTTGCAAGATAATATTAAAAAGATCAATCCTTCAGTTTTAATAGATGTCTATAAAGAGAAACTGATGAAAGGATCAATGGAAATAAGATTTAGGAATGTTGATGTTGTTATAGAAGCACTTGACACTGCTGAAACAAAAGTTGCATTTATTGAAGAAATTCTTACAAAACTACCTGATAAACCAATTGTTGCTGCTTCTGGAGTTTCAGGTTACGGGCACTCTGATAGAATTTCTACAAAAAATTTAGGTAAACTGTTTTTATGTTATGATGAAAATGCAAGATCAAGTGATGAGGATATACTTGTTGCTCCACGGGTAGGTATTATGGCAAACTGGGAAGCAAATCTAGCTCTTGAAATTATTTTAGGTGAAGACAGGTGAGTATAGAAGTAAACACTAGAAAAGTAGAATGGGTTAAAAATGAAACCGTAAAAGAACTTCTAAAGAGAATGAAATATTCATTTCCCCTGGTAGTTGTAAAAATAAACGATGAGATAATCCCTCGATCAAATTTTTCAGAAGTTTATGTTCCAAATAACTCAAAAGTTTCGGTTATTCATATGATAAGTGGTGGATAGACAGGTTTATTTATCAAAAATTTTTTTTACCAAATTATATACTGTAATTGATAATAGAGGAACAAAAATCACAAAAATGTATTCCTCGATAGGAATTCCAAAAAGGTTACCTAATATTTTATCCTGAGAGAAACTCCAAATTCCTATCCTTACAGAAATTTGATCCCATATTACTCCTGATATAAAAAGTATGAAAAGTGTTATTATAAGATTTTTAAGCTTGAATTTATCTCTAAGATAGTATAACAAAATTAGAGACGGGATAATTGCAAAAACCAGCATCAGCCCTAAATAAGTAAAATTACTCATAAAAATACATAGAGTTAGTTTTTAATAAATATTTTTATCCAGAAATTGAACCTATTATTGTAAGAAAAGAAAAACTAAATGCAAATGCAAAATAGGTAATATACATAAGAGTCCATGATGATGTATTTTCTAAGAATCCTATTTTTTTATCATCTTTTATCATAAGATGGAATATAAAAAAACCTGGAATTGCAAAAAATGTTAGGAAAAGTAAGTATGAATCAAGTATTCCGCTATCAATTAATATCGGAATGTATGCAAATGGTAAAATCAAAAAAGGAAGTGATATTAATGCTGCTTTTCTTGCACCATATGTGTTTACTAAGGTATGAGTTCCCGCTTTTTTATCTGCCTCATAATCATTTATATCTTTAGTTATCGAGCCGCCTACTAGAAAACACATTGCAATAATTCCGATTGTAATGGGTAGCGGCTCTAATGCATTACCAAAAACACTCCAGGAGGCAAGTATTCCAAGGAGTCCTCTTGGTACTCCAACCCATAGTTGATTGACAAATAATAGGTCCTTTAATCTTGGAGGGAGAGAATAGGTAACTGTAAATATTGCAATTAATAAGATAAATACTATAAACATCGTATTTACAAGTAATGATATAGAAATTGCCATGATATATAGAATTATTGATACAAGAACTGCTTCTTTAATAGATATATAACCTTTGATTATAGGTCTATAAGGTTTTGATATACTATCTGCTTTTATATCTGTAACTTGATTTAAAGCATTAGATGCACCATTTAATATTGCAAGTGATAAACAAGCAGGTATAATCTTTGTTAATAAGATGAATGAAATATTGTCTGCTCTTCCATAATAAAATAAACTAGCAATCATAATGCATATTGATATAATAATAGGTGCAAGTAATGTGAAAGGTCGGATCAAATTAATATAACCCATGATGCGATTTTTAAATACCAATTCCATAATTTTCTCTCTCCGACAATTTAGTATTTTGTTACTTTTTGAATATAAAGGTTGTTTGACATTTGTTATCTAAAATAAAAAAAATGTAAAATAGATAACTTTGTTTCAAAATAGATTTTATAGAATGAACATATTAAGGGATAATAATTTAGGGAAATAATATGTCAAAATTCAGAGGTTTTATTGCAATAGATATTGAGCCTTTTCCAAAACTTATCCAATTTGAAAATGAAATAAGAAATATTGGTGCAAATGTAAAACTTGTTGAACTTGAAAATGTTCATATTACATTAAAGTTCTTAGGTGAAACTGATGAAGCTCTTATTGATAGACTACAAGAAATTATGAAATCAGCTGTTGAAGGAATCACTCCTTTTGATATCAAATTTAAAGGCTCAGGTGTTTTTCCAAATCAAAACTATATCAGGGTAATGTGGGTAGGAATTGAAAATATTGAAAATATAAGTAAAATTGCTAAAAAAATTGATGAACAAACATCAAAGCTTGGTTTTGAAAAAGAAAAGAGAGCTTTTTCTGCGCATCTTACAATAGCACGTGTTAAATCTGCAAAAAATAAAGATAAATTATTACAAATAATTGAAAAATATAAAGATGTTGAATTTGGAATTTTCAATGTAAACCAAATAACACTTAAAAAAAGTGAATTAACACCTAAAGGACCAATTTATACGACTATAAAAGAAGTAAAAATATAATCTTGGTGGTGGATTAAATAGAACATTGGATTGTTATTTTAGGATTAACTAATTTGATCTTATTTTTAATAGGTCTAATATTTTTCATGCCTAAGGGTTTTTATAAAAAAACCAGGTTTAGTTTTTCAGAAATTTTTCAAATGTTTAGTAAACAGTATATTCCTATCTTAATTATAATTATAATCGTTGGTTTTCATCTTATAGAAGTAAATTTAATAGATCCACAAGTTACCAGCTGGGTTGGTCATGATTTTGCTAATAATATCCAGGGAATTGAAGGAAATACTGTTTATTGGTTTTCACAAAATTGGATAAATGTTTTGGTATATTTTTTTGTAATTATGTATATAGCAGTTTATCCCTTCACATTATGGTTCTCAATATTTTATTTTATTTTTAATAATGAAAAAAAAGCAATGAGATCTTTAGCATATGGTCTATTTTTAATCTATATTATTTCACTTCCATTTTATCTATTTATGCCGATATCCAACGTTTATACATTTTATAACACAAGTTCAGCTCTTGAAACAGTTATACCATCTGTTGAAAGCTTTTTTTATACAACAACAACCCAAAATAACTGTCTACCTTCACTTCATACAGCAATGACAATTCTTATTGCGTATTGTTTAAAAATTACTGGAAATAAAAAATTAACGTATTTTGGATATTTTGTAATGGTTTGTATAATAATATCAGTTATTTATTTATCAATACATTGGATTACTGATGTAATAACTGGTTTGGTACTATCAGTAGGTGTAATATTAATATTAAAAAGATTTATGAGGGAAAAAGAAAAATGAATGAAATTGAAAAACAAGTTTTAAAAAAAATTACTCCCTCAGGTATTTATAGAAAAAAACTTGAAACAATTATAAAGGAAATTAAAGTAGAAATTGAAAAGGAAATTGTTAATAGAAAATTACCAGTAACCATTGAACTGGTAGGCTCAACTGCAAAAGATACATATCTTCAGGATAATTTGGATATTGACTTTTTTTTATCCTTTCCCTTAAAATATCCAAAGGAAGTAATTGCGAAAAGTGCTTTATCAATTGGAAAAAAACTTTTAAAAGATACTGAAGAATCTTACGCAGAACATCCATATCTTAGAGGATACTACAATAAATATTATGTAGAAATAGTTCCTTGCTATAAGATTGAAAATGCCTCTCAAAAATTATCTGCTGTTGATAGAACCCCACTTCATACAAAATTTATTAAAGAAAATTTGCTTGAATCACAAAAATCAGAGGTAAGACTATTCAAGCAATTCCTAATGGGAATTGGATGTTATGGAGCTGAAGCAGAGATAGAAGGTTTTTCAGGTTATTTATGTGAAATAATTGTATTAAGGTTTACAACATTTCAAAAAATATTAGAAAATGTAAAAAACTGGAAATCAGGTGAAAAATTAGCATTGTCTAAAGGAAGTTATCCAGATTTTGATACACCTCTCACTTTTATTGATCCAGTAGATACAAACAGAAATGTGGCTTCAGCTGTATCAATTGAAAAATTTGATTTATTTGTTAAAGCTTGTAAAGAATATCTGAAAAAACCAAATATTAATTTCTTTTTTCCAAATAAAATCAGACCATGGCTACAAGATAAAATTAAAAAAGAAATCCAAAAACAAAAATATTTGTATACGGGTATTAAGTTTATTAAACCAAAAATAATTGATGAAAATCTCTATCCCCAGATAAGAAAAGCATGTAGATCTATTTGGCAAGCATGCGAAAGATATGGTTTTACTGTATATGATATATCTTTTTACATTGATAATAAAATTGAATTTGTTTATATTATTATAAAATCAAAGGATGAAACCCTGTCTATGACATATCAACACAAAGGTCCACCTATATCATTAAAAGAAAACGCTCAAGAATTTATCAGTAAATGGAAAGATGAACAAAAAGTTACAAAAAAACCTTATCAACAAAACAATAGGTTATATGTTGATATAAAAAGAGATTATAGAAATATTAAACATTTTTTATCTGATCAAATTAAGGATTTGAGTATGGGTAAACATATTGACAAAATTGTTAAGAAAAAATATAAAATTTTGGAGAAAAAAGATTTAATTATAAAGCCTTTAGAAGAGTTTTGGACAAAATATTTAGATAATAAAAATTCTTGGGAAAGATAATATGAAGACTATTGGCCTTTTTACAAATAATTTTTCCCTTTATTATGATCTTATCAAAATCCTTAAAAAAAGAAAGATACCCTATGTTTCACTTTCCTCTATTAAAAATATTCCAAGTAGCATTGGTGTAATAATTACTTCTAATAATGAATTACATGATATAAAATCTCAAAAGGTAATTGCAGCTGATGCTTATGATACAATTGACCATGCTGTTGACTTAGCACTTCAGATGTTGATTGGAAAGGACTTATATTCAAAGGTTTTCATCGGTATTGATCCTGGTGATCAACCTGGTATAGCAGTTGTTGGTGATGATATACTCCTACAAAAAATAAATATTGATACGCCTGAAAAAGTTGTAACCGTAATAAAAAGGATTCTTAGGGAGTATCCTGCTTTAGAAACATTGATACGTATAGGTCATGGTTCAATCTTAACAAGAAATAGAATAATTAACTCCCTGATTCCACTTAAAATTCCTATTGAAATTGTTGATGAGACAAAAACCACACCTTCCCAACAAATCGGTAGACATGAAAGAGATAGCGAAGCTGCAGCAGTTATAGCTCTTTTAACGGGGGGAAAGGTTCAGAGGCGTTTACCTTTAGAACCAACAAGAGGTGAAATTAGAAATATTCAAGAAAGAAGTAGAAAACTTACTGGTGGAAAATTTTCTATTTCAGAAAAAACTGCTAAAAAAGTTTTAGAAGGAAGCATAAGTTTAATTGAAGCAATAGAAAAAGAAAAAAATTATAAGAAAAAATAATACAGCTCGATATTAAATTATCAATTTTAATATTAATAAAATTGACTTTTTATTTGGTTGCAGAGTTTTATTTTTAAATTCAAACCCAAATGTTTATGAAGCTGTTTCATATGCTCTTTGGGTAACAGTGATGATTAACAAAAGAGCTCTTGTTAGTGTATCGGATAAAGCGGGTTTAGTTGATTTTGCTAAGGGAATTTCTAAACTTGGATTTGAGATACTATCAACTGGTGGAACTGCTAAAGTTTTGGAAAAGGGCGGTATAAAAGTAAAAGAAGTATCAGATGTAACTAATTTTCCTGAAATGCTTGATGGTAGGGTAAAAACCCTTCATCCAATTATTCATGCAGGGATTTTAGCCAGAAGAGATATAAAAAAACATATGTCAACATTAAAAAAACATTCCATTGAAACAATTGATATGTTAGTTTGTAACCTTTACCCATTTGAAGAAACAATAAAAAAACCAAAAGTTGGTATCCAGGAAGTAATTGAAAACATCGATATCGGTGGTCCTACTTTAATTAGAGCTGCAGCTAAAAACTATAAGGATGTTATTGTTGTAACAAATAAAAATCAGTATAATGATGTTTTAAAATCTATTGAATCAAATGGTGATCTAAGTTTAAGGGAAAAAGAAAAACTATCCCTAGATGCTTTCACTCATACCGCTCAATATGATTCGATAATCTCAAATTATCTTAGAAATAAATGGACAAATGAAATTTTACCAGAAGAAAATAGTATCCCACTCAGAAAAAAACAGGATATGAGATATGGGGAAAATCCCCATTTGAAAGGTGCTTTTTATAAAACGATACCTGAAATTACCGAACCATGTATTACAAATGCATTAAAGGTTCAAGGTAAGGAATTGTCATACAACAACATCCTAGATAGCGACTGTGCCATTGAATGTATCAAGGAATTCTCTGACCCAACATGTGTAATAATAAAACATGCAACGCCCTGTGGAATCGCGAGTTCTAACAAGCTATTACAGGCATGGAAAAATGCCTATGCAACTGATAAATATTCTCCGTTTGGAGGTATTGTATCATTTAATAGAGAGGTTGATAAGGATGTTGCAAAGGAGCTTACAAATCTATTTTTAGAAGTGATTATTGCACCTAGTTTTTCTAAGGAATCATTGGAAATTTTTGGTAAAAAGAAAAACCTAAGACTTCTACAACTCAGTGGTCTAGATGAGAAAATTGATAGAAAAGGTGTTATTTTCAGAAGTGTCATTGGTGGTTTTCTTTCTCAAGAGCGTGATGTTAAGTTAACTCCAAATAGTGACTGGAAGATTGTTACAAAAAATAAACCAACTGATAAAGAAATTAAATCAATGGAATTTGCAGTAAAATGTGTAAAACACATTAAATCAAATTCAGTTGTTTTTGTAAAAGATACTCAAACCGTTGGGATCGGTGGTGGACAGACTGCCAGAGTTGACGCTACATGGATTGCAACAAATAAAGGAAAAGAAAATATAAAGGGATCCACCATGGCAAGTGACGCATTTTTCCCATTTAGAGATGCAGTTGATGTAGCTGCTGAGGCAGGAGTAAAAGCAATTATTCAACCTGGTGGGTCAATCAGAGATGATGAGGTTATCCAAGCTGCAGATGAATATGGAATAGCCATGGTTTTCTCTGGTCAGCGATATTTTAAACATTAATAGACAATTTTAGAAAATATAATTATTAATCTTTATTATTTGGCTTTATTGCTTCAATGTAATTAATATTTAGACATCCGATTCCCTGGTTTGATTCGATAAATAAAAGTCCAGCATCATAATCAATATCAAGAACCATGCCAAAAATAACGTGGACTTTATCTTCTCCTGGTTCTTTTGTAATAATCTTACAGTATTTATTTATCATTTTATCTAGAATTTTTTCTTCCATTTTTCTTCCTTCTAAAATCATTTTCCTTGGTTTATGATTTTTTTTATCATAAACAACCATGATACAATTTGTCAATATAGTTATTTAAATCTATCGTGTTAAAATATCAAAATGATGAATTCATATATTCTTAGAAAATAAAAAATAGATATTATCAATTTATAAATCTAGATAATAATTTCTTTACTCTATTAAACTTAAAACCTGTTCTTCTTTCGATTTCAAGTAACATATTTATATCATCTCTATCCAGACTTTTTGTAAACAAAACAGAGATTAAATAGATAATATATAAAATTATAAATAGGAAAATTAGAAACCACCAATTATAAGTTATAAAATTCTGTGATAAAAAGTAAATTGGAATAATAAATAACAAGTATAACAAAATTGGTTTTACGAGATTTGGACTTAATGGTTGAATCTTACTTATCGAGTACAACTTCAAAGTTTTTACAATGTTTATAAAAATAATTGTTGATGCAGAAGCAATGGCTGCTCCATTATAGCTATAAGACGGGATTAATATAAAATTGAGTATAACATTTAATGAAGCTGCTGAAATAGTTGTATACATTTTAAAACGAGTTTTACCAAGTACTATTAAAGAAGCACCACAGGGTCCAACGAGATTATTAATAATCTGTGCAAAAGAAAGAATTCTTAATACATTCGCAGAGGGTAGATAGTTATTGCCAAGCAATACTTTTATTGGTAACTCTGGAAATAGGAAAAATATAATAAATAATGGTAATGTCAGAATTGTAATCCATTTTGTTAAAATCAAATAATTGTTTCTCATTTCGTTTAAGAGTCCTTTAGCATACAAACCTGAAAAAACTGGGACATATGGTACTAATAAAGCATTCAAAGGAAAAAAGATGAATGCTGCAAAAGGAACAACTGCATGATAAAATCCAACATCAGATGCACCTTTTATACTTCCTATCATTATCGTATCAGTCCAGGTAATTATCAGACCAATCATTGCAGTTCCTAAAAGTGGAAGAGAAAATATCAATAGTTCTTTTGCTGCAGGGGTAAAAATAGATTTTATTGAGAAAAATGAAAATGAAGTTGATTGTCTGAAGGAATATATTATTAATACGATTGTGATTATAACAGAAGTAATTAAAAAAGCATAAAACACATAAACAAAAGATAAATTTAAAGCAATAATTATCAAAATTAATAATAAAAATAATAAACTTTCTAGGATATTTTTAATATAAGCCATTGGTTTTATCTGTTCAAATCCTCTAAAAATTGATACAATTTTTATACTTACTACATTGAAAGGTAGAGATATTGCAATTATTTTCAACGGCAAGATTATAGATGGTTCATGAAATATATTTACTGAAATTATTTCAGAAGAAACAAATACAATAAGTCCAGCAATTAAGCTTACAAAAAAACTTAAAACAACTGAGGTAACAATAAAATTTGGAATTTTATCAAGTTCATTCTTACCTTTGCTGTGAGCAATGTTTCTGACAACTCCTTCAGTCATTCCAAGTGAGCTGATTGTCATACATATGTTTAAAACTGTTAATCCAACTGAAAATATTCCTACATAATATTCTGACCAGGTTCTGGCAATAAGAACTGTTCTTGCAAAAATAAAGACGGATGATAATAATATTGAAATAATTATGAGTCCTGTCCCTTTCATAAGTTTTTGTAAAGAATCATTAATTGAGTTTTTATCAGATGAATTTTTTTTTATAGTCATTTATGAACCTAGTTCCTATTTTTTTACGTATATGCTGAGGTTTTTAAAAACTATTACTTATTATTTTTATATAAAAAATATTCTACTTTTTTTGATTTATTTTTGTATGAAGCTACTTCCTTTATTTTAATTAAATAATTTTTCTATAATCAAAAGGTTCTTCAGTTTCTATGTTAGTAAGGATTAGTATTTCGCCACGTTCCTCAGTATTTAAAAATTTATAATCATAAATTATTGTATTGCCTCTATTCGGCCAATATATTGTTAGTTGCCCATCCTTTATGTTCCATTCAAAGGGGCCATCATCATCAAACCCTGTTCCATTTGATTTAAATGTAGTTGTTTTCTGATTTAATAATGTCGCTGACTCCCAAGTTCCAATAAACTTATTTTTATCATCACTACTATTGCCAAAGCAACCACTTAATCCAACAGTTATTAAAAGAACAGATATGCCAATTATGAAGATGCGATTATTCATTTTAATCCTTTCTTATTATATTAGTAATAACCTTTTAATAATGTTTACAATCATTAAAATATGATTAATATTCTTAAGTTTTTCCTAAATAAAAATAAATCCAAGTTAATAATCGGAGAAAAATTGATATATTATACCATTATACTTAAGTGCAAAATCTTTAAATGTAATTGTGTACTCTAGCAGATAATTAAGTTTTACCTAAATGGTGAATAAATTGACTGAAAACTCGGAAAATAAAGAATCATCAAATACAGAAAAAAAAGAAGAGATGAAACCAATAGAAGAATGGATTAAATCTCAGAATTTCGAAACCACAGCAGATATAAGGGTTCCTGAGCTTTTATTAGATCAAGTTATCGGACAAGATAAATCAGTTGCTATTGTTAGAAAAGCTGCAGAGCAAAAACGTCATGTCATGCTTATAGGTGATCCTGGTACTGGTAAATCAATGGTAGCTAGAGCAATGACAGCATTTCTTCCAAAGGAAGAACTTGAGGATATCATAGCTTATCCAAATAATGATGATTCTAATATGCCCCATATAAGAGTTGTTCCCGGGGGAAAAGCAAATGAAATAGTTAAAGCCCAAAGAATGGAGGCAAAGAAGAAAAAACAGCAGCAGAGTTCTTTTATTATATGGTTTGCTGTTTTAATAATGATACTCTCTGCCTTTGCTGCTTTTGCTCCTGCATTTGATGGTACAAATTTTAAATCTGAAAATATTCAATACCACTGGCTTTTCCTTGGAATAATTGTTGCATTTATGATTTTTTTATTTTTTTCAAGAGGGGCTTTAATGCAAAGAAGGGAATTGCAGGGGGTTCCTAAGATTCTTGTAGCTCATGAGAAAAATGATTCACCTCCATTTATTGATGCCACAGCTGCACATTCTGGTGCCTTACTTGGAGACGTACGTCATGATCCTTTTCAATCAGCAGGTCTTGAAACCCCACCTCATCAACTTGTCGAGGCAGGCTCAATTCATAGGGCACATAAAGGTGTCTTGTATATTGATGAGATTAATACTCTAAATCTACCTTCTCAACAGCATCTTCTTACAGCAATTCAAGAAAAAAAATTTCAAATAACCGGACAGTCCGAAAGAAGCTTTGGTGCAATGGTAAAAACAGAACCTGTTCCATGTGATTTTGTTTTAGTATCTGCAGGTAACCTTGATGCTTTGAAAGGAATGCATCCAGCACTGCGTTCTAGAATAAGGGGATATGGATATGAGGTTTATTTAAACAGTAATATGGATGATACCAATGAAAACAGGGAAAAATTGGTACGTTTTGTAGCCCAGGAAGTTAAAAAAGATGAAAAAATACCCCATTTTGATAAAAATGCAGTCGCTGAAATTATTCATGAGGATCAGAGACGAGCTGGTAGAAGAGGTAAGCTATCATTGCGACTAAGGGAACTTGGTGGACTTATTCGTGCTGCTGGAGATGTTGCATATGAAAAAGGAGATAAGATAGTGACACAAGAACATGTCTTGCAGGCTAAGTTAATTGCCAAATCCCTTGAGCAGCAGGTAGTAGATAGAGCAATTGAACAAAGAAAGGATTACAGGTCCTTTAAAACTGAAGGAACAGAAGTAGGTGTTGTAAATGGTCTTGCAGTTCATTCTGCTGATCCTTCAATGAGCGAATTTTCAGGATTAGTACTTCCAATTGTTGCTGAAGTTACACCTGCAGGTTCACAATCTGAAGGAAAGGTTATAGCTACAGGTAAACTAGGTGATATAGCTAAGGAATCAGTTCTAAATATTTCTGCAATAATTAAGAAATATATGGGTCGGGATATTACTGAGGTTGATATTCATATTCAGTTTATTGGAACTTATGAAGGATTAGAAGGAGATTCTGCAAGTATTTCTGTTATAACTGCAGTAATATCTGCAATGGAGGGAGTACCTGTTAGACAAGATACTGCTATGACTGGTTCACTTAGCATTAGAGGAACAGTTCTTCCAATTGGTGGTGCTACTGCAAAAGTAGAGGCGGCTGCAAAAGCTGGTATTAAAAGAATTCTTGTTCCAAAATCAAATCTAAATGATGTTTTGGTTGAAGATAAATTCAAGAAGGATATCAAAGTAATTCCTGTTGAAACATTAATAGATGTAATTGAAAATGCTTTAAAAGGTGAAGGAAAACAAGAGTTACTTAAAAAACTTAGAACTATGAAACCTTTGAAAATAACTGGGAAGGTTGAACTTGATTCAGAGAAAAAAATAATTGCATCACGCCCTGAAATTAAAGAACAAGAAAAATAATTATCATCTTTTTATAAGAAATTAATTAATATTTTATATTCTACAATGCATTCTTTTTATGTTTATTATGAAGGCTTTGTTTATAGGTAGGTTTCAGCCCTTTCATAAAGGACATTTGAAAATCATTATTGATGCATCAAAAAAATATCAAGAGGTAATAGTTGGGATAGGGTCATCTCAATATGGTAACAAATCAGATAATCCATTTACCGCTGCTGAGCGTAGAAATATGATTGAAAAATCACTCAATACAATTGGGGTGAATAACTTTAAAATCATATTGATACCTGATATACATAACCCTCCGAAATGGGTGAATCATGTTATATCAATAGTTACTGATTTTGATATTGTTATATCTAATAATTCATTTACAAACCAATTATTTACAGAAAAAGGTTTTAAAGTAAAAGAAACACCTCTTTATAATAAAGATAAATATTCAGGCAAGGTTATACGTAGAAGAATAATTAATGGTGAATCCTGGGAAGATTTGGTTCCTCAACAAGTTCATGATATTATTATTAAAGTAGGTGGAGAAAAACGATTAAAAAATTTAATAAAAAATTCAACTTAAATTTTTTTTAGGTATTTTTTTTGAAAATATTCTTTTTCTCAACAAATCAATCACACCAGTTGCAATTAAAATAATTGATGAAAAAATACACAAATAAAATCCATAACCTAGTCCCCAATATGCGTCCATACGAGTGGTTTCACCATCAGGCAAAATTACATCAAGAGAACCTTGACCGTTTAAACTTCCAAGACTTATTTCAGTAATTTTTGACATTCCAAATAGAAATGCAAGGGCAACTAGTGTCAAAAACAAGATACTTGCTGATATCAAAACAATAAAATAACGTCTTCTCAGTAGGATATTGGGTATAAAGCTTAGCATTAGCAGTGCGATACCCGAATAAATAATAAAAAGTAATGTTCCAACAAAATCAGTGAAAACCTCAGGCAGTGTAGCAAGTTGTAAATATTTCTCATCATTGAATTTAATACTCTCTATCATTTGCTGAGGAACTATATACATATCAGAGGTTTTTTCAGCCATATTAATTTCATTAGTTGCATTCAAAAACCACCATGGTTGGAAAAGTGAAATTATAACAAGTGCTATTGCAAGTAATTTTAAGAATGTATTCAATGTAATTCTATTTAAAAGTAGTAAAACAATTAGTTCAATAATAATAACTATTGCAATACCTGTTAATAGATTTGGAAGTATTGATTCAACTTCTGTAACAATATTTATATTTTTATCATTGGTTAATTCAACAATTCTAACCCCAACAAGTTTATCACCAGAATAAACCTTTAATACATACCTGGCTGGTGGAAGGGTTGTGATTTCATCAGGAGATATTGATTCAAACAATAAGTATCCATTTCGTTTTATATCTATTCTTAAATCATTATTTTCAATAAAGTCACCACGTGAATCAAGTAGTTTTGTTTTAAGATTAAAAGCTGCTGAGAATTTTATACATGTATAATCCTCATCAGTTGGTACATCAATTAGCATTTCATCAGAAAATCTTCCATAGGAAATGTATAGTTTGTAATTTGATGCTAATAGATTCTCAAACTTGTATTTTCCACTATTTAGATCTTGCGAATTCAATTCAACTGGATTTTGCATTTCAGGACCTGTTAAAATCGGTCTTACATTAACACCAGGACTAAAACCTAAAATATCCTTTACATCAATTATTAAATCATATAAATTTAAAACTATTTTTACCTCATTTGAAGATCTTGGAATTTCTTTATTATAAACTATAAAACCTTTATAATATGCTTTTAAAATATAGGGATTAATAATATTATAATTGACAATCATCAGTGTATCATTGTTTTCATCTGTTAACTCGTCAATCAATATCTTTTCATTTTTTATAAGGGCTAAATCAATATTATCAATTTTATTTCCGTATTGATCAACAGTAATTATTTTTATTTTTTTCTGCCATGTGCAATATACATCCACGACCTTATCAGAATCTATATGAACAGATTCTAATCCGATTGTTCTTCTTTGTCTGCCTACGAATTGTCTAAAAATTTTAATAATGTAATCTCCAGAAGCTAGTTTTGGAAATTTAATTATGTATGGTCCTAATAATGGTTTATTTATAATACCTGTAGAAACTACTTCATCATTTTGATAAAGCTCAGCTGAAAGATCAGTAAATGAATATCCAGTAACTCCTTCTATCAGAGGATAAGTAAAAGCTCTAGCAGAAAGTTTAGGAATAACAGTTAAAGTGTAAATATTCTGATCACCGTTATCTTGACCATTTCCAGTATTTTGACGGTATTTCACTAGTGATCTAAAATAATTCCCTTCTGACATAACATCATTATAACCCTTTTCAAAAGTAGAAAATAATTCAACATCAAATTCAACAACTAAATCATCAGGAATCTCTAGGTCATGGTCTCCACCTTTCTCATAAGAGTTTCTACCAAAACTAACAGCTGCATAGTCAATTTCTGCACCTATTACATCCAAGTATTCCTTCTCTGCTAGTTTTATCTGTATTCCATCTCTTTCGTCCTTTCCGTATTTTACTACATCTTTATTTGATGAAAATAAAATTCCAAATGCTTTTCCACTTTCACCTTCATCATAAGAAAACCATGCATCGTCTCCTAGATCACAATCATCTGTATATGGTATAATCCATTCTCTATCCTTGTTTTGAGGATTAGGATTTATGTTGTATTCCTTTATTTGATTATTTTCACCAAAAACATGTAGATATGGTAATATCTTACCAAATTGCATCTCTTTTATTGATTTGCTTTTAGACATATAAGAAACTATTCCACCAAACACACCATCAGTATTTATTTGGCCTGTGACTAAACCTTCTTCAAACACTTGATGTTTAACATGAACAGATATTCGATTATACTCACTTGGACAGTAGTAGTATCTATAAATATTTGCAGTCCGTATCTTTTTTCCTTCCGATTCACTTACTATTGCACATTCAACCATTAGATTTCCATCTATACGGATTTCTTTTGAAACAAGTAAATAATCTGAAGAGATCTGCTCTTCATCCTTATTACCAATATTATAACCAAAACTTAGAGATGCGATATTTTCAGAGTTTGAAACGTCAAATTCTTTACTTTCAGGTTTCATCTCAATTATTGCTTGGGATAAACGACGATTTATGATTTGCCCTTTTTGCCCTATTGCATATACTGCAAATCCATCTTCTGTAATTTGATAATAATCACCCTCTAATGAAATACCAGATATCGGCTCATAATAGTAATATGAATCTTGAATTCCTACATGATCTGTATATGGCGGTGAAGCTTTCTCCTCTTCATCATAAAATACAAAATAACGCTCTTCTCCATTTGCTATTTCAGGAACTAGAAAAACTAATCCACATTTATTAATATGATATGTATCTTTAAATTCAAGATCATAAATTTGTGATTCAAGCTCGTGCCATTTTATTCCATCCCAACAGCAAACTCTTATTGAATGTTCATTTGAATTTTTTAC
>Ga0209536_100000446_pt1 | contig 66917 bp, 51 predicted proteins | sample DeeMarSeWOR28_12_FD_187461 | JGI IMG/M metagenome (GOLD analysis project Ga0209536, IMG submission 187461) | Marine sediment microbial communities from White Oak River estuary, North Carolina - WOR-2-8_12 (SPAdes) (version 2) | ecosystem: Environmental > Aquatic > Marine > Intertidal zone >...
CAACAAGCGCTACGGCACCAGGCACCGTGCCGCCATAGGCCTCTCCGAGGAAACTGACGCCGTCATAGTGGTAATTTCAGAAGAAACCCAGGAGATATCTCTTGTGCAACATGGCTCCATAACGACTGTTTCCGATGAAACTGTTTTATTGAATAAACTTGAAGAAATTTTTATTCCAAAGGATTATCAGCCTCATTTATGGAAAAACTGGTTCGCCAAATAATTAATAATATCTCTTCGTTTCGGAGGCCGAAAAACTGGGTGCTGAAGCTGGTTTCTTTGTTCTTTGCCCTTTTTCTGTGGTATTTCGTCGTTGGTGAGGACAAGGTGGATATGAATGTCACTATACCTGTAGAAATTGTCAACCTGCCCCGCGAGCTGGTTATTTCCAATCAGTTCAAGAAACAGCTGGAAGTGACGATAAGCGGGCAGCGCAGTCTCATCCGCGGCATGACCTCACAACATATCAGCAGAACAATAGACCTATCAAAAGCCACGCCCGGTACAGTTGTTATCCAGAATCATCCTGATTCCATTTCCCTGCCCCGCGGCTTAAGTATTTTGCGCGTGCAACCGCCCACGATTACCCTTCTACTTGATCGTTTGATTCAAAAAGAACTGCCGATCAAGCCCTTGCTTGTCGGCAAGGTTCATAATAATTACAGGCTCGAGTCAGTGACAGCGGATCCGCCGACCCTGGAAATAAGCGGACCCCAGTCCATCTTGGGAACAGAACAAATTCTCAATACCAGTCCCATCGACATCACCGGCCTGAAACAATCAACAGTAAAACAGGTGCTGCTGACCCTGAAACCTGAAATTGCTGACCTTATTGGTGAGCCTGTGGTTGCGGTCCGTATAAATGTTGGTGAATTGCATCAGGAAATGGAAATTAACGATATCCCCTTAGAATTTGACATGGCTGAAGGCAAGCAAAAAGAGGTCATTTTCCAGCTTCTACCCCCAGTCATCAGCATAACCGCTGAGGTGCCTCAAAGCTTTGCTGAGAAGACAAATAATATCAGGGAGCTTTTCCATGCAAAAGTATCTCCTGAAACGCCTCTGGTGGACGGAAGCACAGAACTGAAAGTGCATGTTGATACCCTTCCAACTGTAAAGATTATTACGATAAAACCAGAAAAAGTGACACTGAAAATCAACCAGACCAAACCCCTTAAAATCAAGCCATGAGAAAACTTTTTGGAACAGACGGGATACGGGGGGTTGCCAATACCTATCCCATGACGACTGAAATAGCCATGCAGCTTGGCAGGGCTATTGCCTTTCTGGTCAAAAAGCAGGTGCCTGACATAGAGCACAATCCAAGGATTGTTATCGGCAAGGACACCCGTCTCTCCGGCTATATGCTTGAAAATGCCCTGGCCTCAGGCATATGTTCCATGGGGGTGAACATACTCCTGGTCGGTCCACTGCCAACGCCCGCCATTGCATTTATCACCACCAGTATGCGTGCTGATGCAGGTGTCGTTATTTCAGCTTCCCATAACCCCTTCCAGGATAATGGGATAAAAATATTTTCCAAGTTCGGTTTTAAATTGCCGGATAATGAGGAAGCTATTATTGAGGATCTCATATTTTCAAAAAAAATGGAATCCTTACGGCCAGTGGCAGAAGAGGTGGGCAAGGCGGCCCGTATCGATGATGCCAGAGGCCGCTACATCGTTTTCCTGAAAAACACCTTTCCAAAACGTTATACCCTGGATGGCATCCATATTGTACTTGATTGTGCCCATGGGGCCACCTATGGCGTGGCACCTCATGTATTCGAGGAACTCGGGGCCAAGGTGACCAGCATCGGGGTCAAGCCCGACGGCAAGAATATAAATCTCAAATGCGGTGCACTCTATCCTGAAATTATGGCGGAACTGGTCCGTAAGGAAGGTGCCGATCTTGGTATTGCATTGGATGGTGATGGAGATCGGCTTATTATTGCTGACGAACAGGGTAATATTGTTGATGGCGACCAGATAATGGCTATTTGTGCAGATGAAATGATCGAGCGGCAAAAACTTGCAAAAAACACTCTGGTGGCAACCGTCATGAGCAACCTTGGACTGGAAATTGCCATGCAGCGCATGGGCGGCAAACTTGTCAGGACCCAGGTGGGTGATCGCTATGTGGTTGAGGAAATGCGGCGAAACGCATACAATTTCGGCGGCGAGCAGTCAGGACATCTCATTTTTCTCAATTATAACTCGACTGGAGACGGTATACTGGGGGCCCTGCAACTTCTTGTCGCCATGAAGAAAAAAGAACGGCCCCTTTCCGAGTTGACACAAATCATGGAGTCTTTTCCGCAGGTGCTTAAAAACGTCCGCACTCAAAAAAAGATAGTTATATCGAAGCTGTCTGGATTTTCAGAGAAAATCTCCAGCATGGAAAAAAGTTTGGGCACCACAGGGCGTATTCTGGTGCGTCCCTCTGGAACTGAACCGGTCATAAGGGTTATGGTGGAAGGTGAAGATGAAAAACTGATCGATACCATCGCCTGTGAACTCTGTGACTTTATCAGTAAACAGGCCGACAGTTAACCCAGATAATCCCCCCTTGTGCTTGTCCGTTTTTCAATGCAAATACTCTGACGCTTTGTTATAGAACTCCAGCAATATCAGCTAGATTCATTGCTGCAAAACTCATGATATATAAACCTTGGTCCCCACCTACCTGGCATTTGCAAAGGCTTTCTGAAAGGCTTCTGCCGATCGTTCTATGACCGCATCCTCCACGCAGAATGCCAACCTGAAATACCCTGGAGTTCCGAAGCCCCTGCCGGGTACTGCGAGAATCCTCTGTTCCTGCAGCTTGCCGACAAACTCCGCATCATCTGCTATGGGGGATTTGGGGAAGATGTAAAAGGCTCCTTTTGGCGGCATAAAATCGTAGCCCGCATCTGCAAGAATTTTACAAAATTTTTCCCGCCGTCTTGTATAAATGGTGTTGTCAACGGATGCCCCCTGTAATTCAGCCACAACCCGCTGCATCAAAGCCGGGGCATTCACAAAACCTAAAATACGGTTTGCCAGGGTCAACGCATCGATCAAGGGCGCCTTTTCCGCAATATGAGGATGCAGTGCTATATAGCCGATTCTTTCACCCGGTAGTGAAAGGTCCTTTGAATAGGATGAGACCACTATGCTGTTCTCATAGGCCTGCATGATGCTTGGCACTTCATTGTCGTCAAAAACTATCTTTCTATACGGTTCATCAGCTAAAAGAAAGATTGTGCTGGAAAATCTCTGTGATGCTGCAGCCAGGACCCTGCCCAGTTCTGCCAGCGATTCTTTAGAGTAGATCTGCCCTGTCGGGTTATTGGGACTGTTGATGATAATCGCCTTTGTTTTTTCATTGACAGCTGCCGCAATGGCCTCGAAATCCAAATCAAAGCTGTCGTCTGTGCTTACAACCTTGCTAACTCCTCCATGATTATCGATATAAAATTTATACTCCACAAAAAATGGCGCCAGGATAATTACCTCATCGCCCGGATCAAGGAGGGCTTTCAGGGTAACGTTAAGCCCGCCGGCCGCGCCGCAGGTCATCAGCATTTCATTGCCAGAAAGATCCACTCCCTGTTCACTTGAAATACGTGCAGCCACCGCCTCCCGGACAAAAGGATAACCGGAGTTAGGCATGTAGGCATGGGAACCAGGGCTGTCATTTGCAGCCAGCTGCACCAGTGTTTTCTGAAATTCAGGGGGAGGAGGCAGATCCGGGTTTCCGAGGCTGAAGTCAAAGACATTTTCAACACCAAATTGTGCCTTGAGCCTGGCTCCCTCTTCAAACATCTTACGAATCCAGGAAGCACTCTTGGCAAACTCATTCATTTTTTTTGAAATAGCCATTTTCTCCCTCCAGTAATTTCAGATTTATTGTGCGCACTCATGTTGAACCTGCCCAGTAATCTCATATACCACTTTCTTTTATTGAATCAATATCTCTGCCAAAACAGAATCAAAGGTCATTGACAAGTAGTTGAACTTTTTAGAACGAATCGCAGGAGCCGGCAACTCGTTAACTAACGCAGGAATCTCCGTTATGCTGAGTATACTTTAACACCATAAACCTATAGCAAAAAAGTTGCTCCTTTCCAACTGCATGTGCATATGCTGTTCTTTCATTGCGCAAATTTTCTTTTCAGAAACTCATAGGCATTATTGATCTCTTTCATTTTTTCTTCAGCCACCTTTTTAAATTCATCACCAAGATGTGCCACCTTGTCCGGGTGGTATTGCATGCTCAACTTCCGGTAGGCTGCTTTAATGTCGGAAAAACTTGCGCCCTTAGCAAGGCCTAGAATTGTGTAATGTTTATCCTCGAGAACTTCTTCAGCAGGCGCTGCTGTACTATAGCCGGCTTTATATTTGGCGCTAATGGTTTGCTGGTCATAGGATGAAATACCCAAATAATTACCGATATTTTGGGCCAATTGCAGCTCTGCCTCGGATACCGTGTCATTGGAATAGAGGACCTGGTAGATGAGCTCCAAGAGGATCAATCGAGGCTCATAGGCAAATTTCTGCCTGAACTCCTGCAACAGTGAATCAAGGCTGGCTGCAGATACCAATGCCTCTTTGATGAGTTCCTTCACCCAGTAAAGCTGGCTCTGTGAATAACGCAGGTTGTATTGAAAGAAATGCCGAATTATTTTGACTTCATCACGGGTAACCTTGCCGTCAACCTGGGCAATCTTGACAAGGATATTAATCAGCAGGGATACAAATGTGTTGTGGGTTTCAGTTTGGGATTTCTCATAGGCGCTGATCTGGCGTTTGACATAAAAGGTGAAGGCCCAGAATGCTGCAATGGAGCTGAGCAGCAAAAAAAGGACAAGAAAGACAAGCAGGCCAAGGGCCTTAACCCCACCTAAAAGAAAAATTAACAGAAGCAGGAGCAGAAAACAGCCACCGCACCCAGGCTGCTCGTGTCGTCTATATTCCATCAGCTATTATTACGTTATTTTGCGAGAAATCTTGCGCTATATGTTTATTTACTAACGAAGACCATTGGCAAATAAAGCCCCGATAAATTCTTCAGGGTCAAATTCACGGAGATCCTCAAGTTTTTCACCGATACCTATAAACCTGATAGGGATATTAAAGTCATGTGAAATATGCACCACTATACCTCCTTTGGCTGTACCATCAAGCTTTGTCAGGGTCAGGCCGGTGAGACCGACAGCCTCGTTAAAAAGCCTGGCCTGGGAAATACTGTTCTGACCTGTGGTGGCATCCAGGATAAGCATAATCTCATGCGGTGCACCCTCTATTTTTTTGTTGATTACGCGCTTAATTTTTTTCAGTTCTTCCATCAGGTTTACTTTTGTATGAAGCCGGCCGGCCGTATCAACGATTATGACATCAAAATCCCTGGAGGCCGCATAATCCAAGGCATCATAGATAACTGCAGAGGGATCGTCACCCTGTTTTTTTGCTACAACATCCGCGCCAACCCGGTCCCCCCAAACCTTCAACTGGTCAATGGCTGCGGCCCGAAAAGTATCTGCAGCAACAAGAAGAACCTGCTGGCCGGATCGGGCAAACTTGTTCGCTATCTTGCCAATGGTGGTCGTTTTGCCGACCCCGTTGACGCCGACGACCATAATGACCAGAGGACCAGTTTCAGGCATTTTCATTTCTGCATCGGTATAGCCCTCAAAAAAGGTAAGAATTCTCTCTTTCAAGGCAAATTTCAATGCCTGGGGATCTTTGAGTTCTTTTCGTGATACCCTTTTGCGTATTTCATCTAGAAGGTCAATGGTTGTATTAACGCCAAGGTCCGCTGTAATTAAGATTTCCTCGAGTTCATCAAGGAGAGCAGCATCAATTTCTTTCCTGCCAAGGAAAAGCTCATCAACCCTGCTTACCAGTGAATTCCGTGTCTTGGCCAATCTCTCCTGCAAACGCATGAACAGACCTTTCTGCTCTTCTTCTTTCAAGACCTCCCCGACAGGTGCATCGTCTCGGCTTATAATATCTTTGCTATCCAGATCGCTTTCAGAAGTTATCTCGACAGCTTCAGACGCAGCATTTTCACCGCTCTTGTTCTTTTTTGTAAACCACCCTAACATCGGTTGCTCCACATAATGTTATGTTATTAGTCAATAATTTTTGAGGTCAGAATAATGTTTATAGCGGGTCATAAGGCGGACAGCCAGGTAAGTCCGGCAAGCAGGTAAAAAACTGTTTCCAGATAAAATTCCATTTTTAGCCCCTGGCTTATTTTGCCTTTGCAGTACATCTGGGTTAGCCCGACAATATATAATATACCTGGAAGAAGCCAGAACCCAACATCTGACATGAGACCAAGCAGCGGCATGAACAACAGCATGACAACCAGTACTCCCATAATAACACGCAGAATAACGAGTGTTCTTTGTTCTCCTATGCAGACCGGCAGTGTCTCCTTACCTACTATCCTGTCCCCCTGAACCTCAAAAACATCAAAAAGCGCATTGCGGACAAAAACAAGGAGCAGGACAAAAAACAGAACTGACAAGGTCGTCAGGTCCGGGTTATGAGATGCGCTCCAGGCTGGAATCAATGTTGTGACAAAAGCCCAGGCTACAGCCACGAAAAGGGTCTTAGAGCCTGGAATTTCCTTCAGACCCCGCACCTTGATATTGGCAATCAGCGACTTTGGAATGACCTGTACAGAATAAAAAATGCCCAAAACACACATGCCTGTCAGAACCAGAAAGGGCTTGAGTCCTTGCTCAAACACAAGGGTCAGGGCAAAAGCCAATGACAAGGCTGAAATGATAAGGAGCGGCCACCGATATTTCTCATAAAAAAGTGCCCGCAGCGGATCATTAAATTTCTGTACTTTTCTATCGGTAAAACGGTTGAGATTATGCATGGCAAACAGATACATGAAGCTGATAAGGAAATGACTTTTCCTTGGCGCATTGTTCTGCAGCATTGCTGCAGTATAGGTAAGCGCTCCACCTGCAATACTTACATAGATATTGGTTGCCAGGAGAAGCCAGAGCACTTTACTGCTGAACTGTTTGAGTTTGCCCTCACCCTTGCCGGGCATAGCCTCCAAAATCCTGACTACCCTGCTGATCATCCAGGTAGGGGTTGAGGCTCCGGCAGTCACCCCAACACATTCATATTGTGACAATGCCTCGAGATCAAGCTCATCTTCGGTTTCAACCAAAAATACAGGGCAGCCCTGCCCTTCTGCAATCTCAGCCAGCCGTTTTGTATTGGCACTGCTCTTGCCGCCCACAACGACTATGGCCTCGACATTATCACAAAGGCTGCGTACCTCTTCCTGGCGTTTATGGGTTGCATCGCAAATGGTATTAAAAACCTTGCCGCCGGGGAACCGCTCCAGAATCATACTGCTCAATTCTGCAAATGTTCTTTCGTCCTGGGTTGTCTGACTTACAATAATGTATGGTGTATGGAGATCAAGGTCTTTAACATCCTCCCGGGTGCTTACAACCCGACCTAAACTCCCGGCAAACCCCATGAGCCCCTCAACTTCAGCATGGTTGCGATCACCGATAATTACCGTACCATACCCCTGCTTCAGGTATTTCTTGATAATAACCTGGACCTTGACCACATGGGGGCAGGTGGCATCCTTAACCCTGGCGCCTGCCCTCCGAAGCTCTTCCTTGAGAAGGGGGGGGACACCATGGGCCCGTATAATAACGGTCCCGGACTCCTGTTCAGGAATATCATTGAGTACCTTCACGCCCCGCTCCTCTAAAAGGTTGAGCACTTGAGGATTATGTATTAAAGGCCCAAAGGTCGATACACCTGTATCATCTTTCTGGATGACATCGAGGGTTGTTTCCACCGCTCTTCTGACACCCATGCAGAATCCGGCACTTTTTGCTAAAATTACTTTCATCGTTTTTCAGACTGAACGCTTGCTGTCATTCAACAACTTTCACAAGGAAGACATATGCCTTTGGATTAAATCAGGAACTGCGGCAAGCTTTTGTTATAAAAATGATGCATACTAATACATTAGCTGAAGAATTAAAACTACCGGAATATTACAAGATATATTATCTAATATATTTAAAGGCTTTTGTTGCATAACGGGATGGACAAACTAAGATCAGATTCCAGAGGGAGGTCACAGCAATGCTCGACAAAAAGGAACTTTGTGACAAAATTCAGCATTTATATCCTGAAATAGGGGAATGTGGCATTGATCTCACAGTTGATTATGACAAACGGCAGAAAGCCTGGGTTGTTGACCTTAAAAAAGACAATCATGAATTGAAACATTTTCTTGAAGATCATGATGCAAGTGCCTGTATGGCTGGTAAGCAGTGTGTTGCCCTGGGACTGGAAATTGCCCAGTTGGTGAAAAATATTAAAGGTAGACAATTTTAACTCATTATTTTTTCTGCCCGCGAAAAATTCCCATGCCTGACATCCGCCCATTGACCCTGGCAGACAGAAGCCTGGTCTCAAAATATTTGCGTATTTATCCCCCTGAAATTTCAGAGCACACCTTTACCAACCTTTTTATCTGGCAGCCTTCAAGGCCTATCCTGTTTGTCGAGATAGACAACTCCCTCATTTTTCTGGTTAAGGCCGCCCTTGCGAAAGGTAAATACATCCTCTTCGGGCCACCTGCTGGTAAAATCGCTATCCCTGATGTTTTCAATGCATTTGGAGGAGAGATTATCGGGGCTGTCCGCATCCCCGATACCGCTGCTGAAAATCTTCCAGCTCCCGACTTTGTCATCAATTCTGACCGCGATAATGCTGATTATGTATACAGGGTAGCAGATCTGGCAGAACTGGCCGGCCGACGTTATGCAAAAAAACGCAACCATATTAAACAATGCCTCAGCAGTCATACATGCGAATATGTCCCCATCACTCCAAAACTTATTGCAGCCTGTGAAGCTATGCAGGAAAACTGGTGCCAAAGCCGGGATTGCGGACGCAATCCAGGTTTATGCAACGAGGCCAATGCAATTGCAGAAACTTTTGCCCATTTTAACGAAATGGAACTTCTCGGCGGCGCTGTAAAGGTTGATGGCACAATCCAGGCCTTTGCCATTGCAGAGGAGTTGTCCCCCGGTACGGCTGTTTGGCATTTTGAAAAGGCCATGGCCGATATACCGGGGCTTGGCCAGCTTATTAATCAATGGTTTTCAAAATACGGTCTTTCAGATTTCAACTATGTCAACCGTGAGCAGGATCTCGGCATCCCGGGCATCCGCCAGGCGAAAGAAAGCTATTACCCGCATCATATGGTCGCCAAAAACTGTATTTCTCTGTCTGCTGACAAGCCCATCACAGCGAGAAGCATCAAGGCGGAGGGATGCGCTGCCCACGAACATTAATCCATTATTTCTTGTCCTTATCCAGGGCTATTGCCAATGCCTCTTCAATACCCTGCACCAGGTGAAACGTAATCCCCTCTTTCACATTATCTGGAAGCTCAATAACATCCTTTTCATTGAGATGCGGCAGGATAATATCGGTTATCCCGGCCCGGACCGCTGCAATGACCTTTTCCTTTATGCCGCCGACCGGCAAAACATCCCCCCGCAGGGTGATTTCACCGGTCATGGCAATATCCTTGCGCACCGGCCTGCCTGTATAGAGTGAAGCAAGGGAAACCACCATGGCAACTCCTGCTGAGGGCCCATCCTTGGCAATGGCACCCTCCGGTACATGGATATGGGTATCTGTTTCAGCAAAAATCGAATCTGCGATAGCAAATTGTGAGGCCTTGGAACGCAGGTAGGTCATAGCTGCCGTGGCCGATTCCTTCATCACATCTCCTAATTTGCCGGTGAGCGTCAACCCCCCCTTGCCTGGCATCTTCGCTGATTCGATAAAAAGGATATCCCCGCCCACCGGGGTCCAGGCAAGGCCAGTTGCGAGTCCCGGGCCCCAGGTCCGGGCCATTATCTCCGGGAAAAAACGGATGGGGCCCAGATATTTCTGCAGTCCCTCGGAATCAACCACTGTCTTGCCCTTTTTGCCAGAAACAATATCTTTCGCCACACCGCGGCAAATAGCCGCCACCTCCCGTTCTAAATTACGGACCCCGGACTCCCTTGTATAGGATTGGATAATACCCCGGATGGCATCATCGGTGAGTTCAATGTCATCGGATGTCAAACCATGGGCTTCGAGCTGTTTTTCAATCAAGTGTTCCTTGGCAATCATCAGCTTCTCATCTTCTGTATAACCAGGTAATTCGACGACTTCCATCCTGTCACGCAGCGGCCCGGGGATTGTATCAAGGATATTTGCCGTGGTGATAAACATTATTCTTGAGAGATCAAAAGGGATTTCCAGGTAATGATCAGCAAAGGAGAAATTCTGTTCCGGATCAAGGACTTCAAGCAGGGCTGAAGATGGATCACCCCTGAAATCCATGCCCAGTTTATCGATCTCATCCAGCATGAAAAGGGGATTATTGGAGCCGGCCTTACGCAGACTCTGGATAATGCGGCCGGGCAGGGCACCAATATACGTTCTTCTGTGACCCCTTATCTCAGCCTCATCACGGACACCGCCCAGAGAAATGCGGACGAACTTTCTTCCCATGGAGCGGGCGATGGATTGCCCCAGCGAAGTTTTACCAACACCGGGAGGCCCTACAAAGCAGAGGATGGGCCCATGCATGTCATGCTTCAGTTTTCGCACGGCAAGAAACTCAATTATCCGCTTTTTGATCTTTTCAAGGCCATAATGATCCTGATCAAGGATGCGTTGGGCCTCGTCAACGTCTAACGAGTCGGTAGTGGAAATCTCCCATGGCAGGTCAAGGATCCATTCCAGATAGGTCCTGGCGACAGTATACTCAGGCGAGGAAGGCGGAATCCTGGCAAGCCTGTCCAGCTCCTTTTCCGCTGCTTTGCGTGGTTCTTTCCCTAATTTAGTCTCAGCCACCCTTTGCTTCAGGTCATTGATATCAGCATGTTCATCATCTTCTCCCAGCTCCTTGCGGATGGCCTTTAACTGCTGGCGCAAGAAAAACTCACGCTGTTTTTCATCCATATCTTCTTTGACGGCCTTCTGGATCTGATTGCTCATCTCCACCGTTTCAAGGCGCTTGGCAAGTTCTTCTGCCACCTTACGCAGCATATGTTTGAGTTCGTCAATTTCAAGAATTGCCTGTTCTTCCTCCACGGCCAGATTCAATTGTGACGCTATCAGATAGGCTATGTGGAATGGATCTGTTACGGCCATGACCGTCATGTACAGTTCAGGCGGCAGCTGTGAAAGAGTAACCAGTTTTTTAAACTGATTCCGCAGGTTAAGAACATGGGCTTCAACCTCCTTGTCCTCTACCGCCAGCATTTCAATGACTTCAACTTTTGCCTTCAGGTATGGCTCCCGCACAGTATAGTCAAGGATTCTGATCTTTTTGACGGCGCTCATCACTACCTGGTATAAGCCTTCAGAGGACTTGATGAGTTTATGGATGTAGCACACAACCCCAATGGCATAAAGATGTTCCGAAAGTTCTCTGGGCGGCTCTTTTTCTGATACCTTTTTATGTGATACTACGGCTATCAGCCTGTCATGCAGCAGGGCATCATCAATGAGCTGCTTTGAATTTTTATTGGAAATCTGGAGGGGGAATCCCATACCCGGGAAAAAAACGAAATCATTGAGGGGCAGAACCGGCAGTTCTTCAGGTACAGGCAGTTCAGCAGGGTTGACATTCGCAGGTTTATCACTTGATGCTTTATCATCACTCATAATATCTCATCCGGTCATTCTATCGGGTTATGGAGTTGAGCAGCTTTTTGTTTCCTTGGGCATCCTGATTTCCAGTATCCCGTTCTGGCAGCTGAAAGCAGACTCGGCAAACCTGACAGAGATTGGAAAGGCGATTGTTCTTTTAAAATAGCCCATTTCGATTTCCAGCTGGTGAATGCAGCAGACATTACTGCGCTTGGGAAGATTTCTTCTACCCTCCACAATGATGCGATTTTTTTCAGCCGTCATGGCAAGGTGGTTCATATCTATACCGGCAGTATCCATGAGGATTATAATATCATCGGTCGTTTCATATACATCAACAGCTGGCTGCCAGCCCACGCTCGATGACATGGGTATCATCCTTGACAGGGAGCTCGCTCTCAACATCCTACCCATCTGCCTTTCCAGTTCTTTGAATTCTTTCAGTATTTTTCTGTCAAAATCATCCATCATCTTCACCTGCCTTAAAAAAATACTGCACAGTTATTTTCCAGGGTCTACCAAGGAAATGTTCTCACGGGAAACGTCTCACCATGTTTCAATCAGAATTGTATTTTATCCTGTAATTTACTTATAATCCTGAAAACAAATCAAGCAGAAAGGATTTATTCCCTAGGCCAGCGTCTTGTTGGAAATGAAAAAGTATTTCATATTCGCTTTTAAAACAATAAGCATTACTGTATATAAATACACCTTGTTGCAATCAAGTTATAATTGGAGGGAGATTAACTATCATGTCAGATGCATGCAAAACATGTCCGAGCAAAACAGGGGATCAGAAAACAACCTGTGGCACGGTAAAAGCGGCAAAAGCCGTTCAGGACATTGCCATAACTTCTACATTAACAAAAATTAAACGTAAAATTCTAGTCATGAGCGGCAAAGGCGGGGTCGGCAAGAGCACAGTGGCAACGAACCTGGCCCTGGGTCTGGCAAACAGAGGCTTTAAGGTCGGCCTCATGGATGTTGACCTGCATGGTCCTGATATCTGCCGCATGCTCAACCTTAGTGAAAAACTACAGAGAACTGCGGAGAAAAAAACTTCCCTGGTGCCGCCCATGACATACAACGATAAACTGAAAATTATGTCATTGGAATACATGATGGACAACCGCGATGAGGCTATTATCTGGCGGGGCCCGCTCAAGATTCAGGCAATCAGGCAGTTTATCGCTGAAATTGACTGGGGGCAGCTGGACTACCTGGTTATTGATGCTCCTCCCGGCACAGGTGATGAACCTCTATCCGTGGCCCAGACCATTAAGGATGTCAATGCCCTGATTGTAACAACCCCCCAGGAGGTAGCCCTGGCAGATGTCCGCAAGTCCATCAATTTCTGCCGGCATGTGAAGATTAAAATTCTCGGGCTGGTCGAAAATATGAGTGGCTTTATCTGCCCCCACTGTGACAAGCCGGTGGACATCTTTGGTACCGGTGGCGGCAAAAAGACGTCCCTTGAGTTCAACCTGCCGTTTCTGGGCAATGTACCCATGGACCCTAAGGTGGTTACCGGGGGGGATACCGGCAGGCCATACCTTTCATCCGGTGCCGGTTCTGTTGCTACCAAGGCCTTTGAGCAGGTCATCGATAATGTCATAAAAGAACTGCCTGTGCAAAAAGAATCACCGTAACCTAAACCAGGAGGCATAATGCATATTAAACAGATGACGGTTGGCATGATGGGGGTCTGCTGCTATTTAGTGGCCTGTGATGTTACTAAAGAGGCTGTGATTATTGACCCTGGAGGTAACGAGGAAGATATCCTTGCCGCCTGCCAACAGGCACATCTCAAGATCATATATATCATCAACACCCATGGCCATCCCGATCATGTCTGCGGCAACAGACGCCTCAAGGATGAGACCGGAGCCGATATTGTCATGCACGCTGCTGATGCGGATTTCTTCAGTCAGGAGCAGGTGGGGCATTTCTTCTCCCAGCTCGGCCTGCCTGCCTCTCCCCCTGCTGACAAATGTGTGGTTGATGGTGACACCCTAACCTTTGGCAAAGAAACGCTCACTGTCATCCATACTCCTGGACATACTCCAGGAGGTATGTGCCTGTATTCCAAACCAAACCTGTTCAGCGGTGATACCCTGTTTGCAGGAGGCGTCGGCCGCACAGATTTTCCAGGAGGCTCCACGCAGGAGCTTCTGCATTCCATAAAAACCCGTCTTCTGGTCCTGCCCCCTGATACCATTGTCTGGCCGGGACATGGTTATGGTGGAGAACGTTCCACCATTGCCGAGGAAAAAGCCGGCAACCCCTTTCTTCGCGGAGGCTGGTAGCGCGTGAGGGAGGTAATCCTCGGGACAGCAGGTCATGTTGATCATGGCAAGACAAGCCTTATCAGGGCCTTGACCGGCATTGATACAGACCGCCTCAAGGAGGAAAAAGAGCGCGGTATCACCATTGAACTGGGCTTTGCCTATCTTGACTTGCCCTGCGGCCACCGGCTGGGCATCGTTGATGTCCCCGGGCATGAAAGGTTTGTTAAAAATATGGTGGCAGGCGCATCGGGCATGGACCTGGTTGCCTTCATCATTGCCGCTGATGAGGGCATCATGCCCCAGACCAGGGAACATTTCGAGATTTGTCGACTGCTCGGTATACAGCGTGGTCTTATCGTAATCACCAAAAAGGACATGGTGGAGCCGGACTGGCTGGCTCTTGTCATTGATGATGTCAGGACATTTTTTGCCGGTTCATTTCTGGCGGACGCTCCCCTGCTCACGGTATCCTCCACAACGGGAGACGGCATCGAAGATGTCAGGAATACCCTAGATACACTTGTTGCAGCTTCGGATTTCTCTGAAGCGCATGGTCCCTTCCGCATGCCGGTTGATAGGGTTTTTACCATGAAGGGATTTGGGACGGTCATAACCGGCACAGCCATTTCGGGCCGTATACAAACCGGTGAAGATCTCATGCTTTATCCTAGCCGCCAATTAGGAAAAATCAGGGGCATCCAGGTCCACAGCAAAGAAACGCAAGAGGCGGAAGCTGGCCACAGAACCGCCATTAATTTACAGGGATTAGAGAAAGAAGCCGTCAACAAGGGTGAAATGGCTGCTTCTGTAGATTCCCTGCAGCCTTCCTACCTGCTCGATGCACACTTTTATTACCTTGAATCCGCTAAAAAGAATTATAAAAACAGAACAAGGGTAAGAATTCACCTCGGCACAGCAGAGATATTGGGACGCATTGTCCTGCTTGCTCATGAGGAACTGGAACCCGGCTCTGAGGCCGATGTCCAGATCCTGCTCGAAGAGCAGGTCGGCTGCTGGCCCGGTGACAGGTACGTCATCCGCAGCTATTCCCCCGTCCATACCATCGGCGGCGGCATTGTCTTAAGTGGTTCACCCCGAAAAAGAAAGCGTTTCCGCGAGGAAAACAAGGAAATTTTTATGACCTACAGGGAAAACAACCCGGAAAACCTTGCCCTCCTCCATATCAGGGAAAGCGGTTACAACGGCCTTACCCTGGATAGGCTGGCGGTCAAGATGGGTGTTTTCGGAAACCGCCTCAAAAAGATTATGCAAAACCCCTTAGCATCCAGGAAAATTATACTCATCGAACAGGAAAAACAACGCATGGTTTCCAGTTCAGTCTTTGAAAAACTGGATGAAAAACTCCGCAAAGCCCTTGGAACCTATCACCGGGAAAACCCTCTCAAGGCTGGCGTACCCAAGGAAGAGCTCCGTGCCCTGCTGTATAAAAAACTTGATCAGCGCCTTTTTCATTTCCTGTTAAATGATTTGCAGAAAAAAGGGGAAATTGTACAGGATCAAGGCTTGATCCGCCTGACTGACCATACGGTTTCCCTGAAAGAAGATGAAAAAATCCTGCGCCGGGAACTTGAAGCTTTCTATAAGCAGGCAGGCCTTGCTCCGCCAACAATCAAGGAAGCCATGTTACATTTCAAAAAGTATCCGCAGCATCTTTTGAAAGAAGTCCTGGCAATTTTGGTTATGGATGATGCGTTATGCAAAGTAACAGAAGATCTTTACTTTTATAAGCCGGCCATGGAAAAGATCAAAGAACGGCTTGTTGCCGTTCTTGTTAAAGAAGGAGAAATTGATACGCCCGCTTTTAAGGAACTTACGGGTCTATCAAGGAAGTTCAGCATCCCGCTTCTTGAATACTTCGATAAAACAAAGGTTACCATCCGCGTGGGTGACAAACGTATTCTCAGGGAGAAACAAAATTAGTAAGGTTGTTGGCAATACAGGTGGTCTGAAGACAGCTCAACTCAAACATCTTGAGCGTTTAGGGAAAAAACGCATAGCCCCGGATCTCATAGTAAGCCATGAAATGGCGCGGTCCATGGCTGAAATTTCACACATTACAGGACGCCAGGTTGGTGTCCTCATCGACCGGTCAGGCCGGGTAGACATGGTCATTGTCGGGGATGCCAGGCAGATTGTCATACCTGCCCTTTCAGGCATCAGGTCCTCAGGCGGCCGTCTCAAGGGTTTACGCTGCATTCACACTCATCTCGCCGGAGAAAATCTAACCGATGATGACCTGGTAGACCTTTTGTTCCTACGCCTAGATTTAATGGGTATTCTCAAGATCCGACCTGATGGCCAACCTGAAAAACTTTACTCTGCACACCTGGTCCCCTCCCCTCGTGATGGGAAGAACTGGGCCTTTCTGGAAGCCATTGCGCCGGGACAGCAGTCCTTCGACTTTAATGAACTTATCACAGCCCTGGAACAGGAATTCAGCAGGCTGCAGCCGATCCGGGAGGTTGACAGGGGAAAAGACCGGGCCATACTGATAAGTGTTGTGACCCCATCTCGGGTTCAAAGCCGTATTTCTGCCCAGGAATCTATGGATGAACTTGTTGAACTGGCCCGATCTGATGATGTCGTTGTCCTTGATACCGTTATGCAGCAGCGCTCTAAAATCAATCCGAAATATATCCTGGGAAAAGGCAAATTAGGAGAGATCATGCTTTCGGCCCTTCGCTTGAACGCCAATCTTCTTCTCTTTAACCAGGAACTAAATCCCTCCCAGATTCGCTCCATTACCGATCATCTGGAGCTGCGTGTTATTGATCGGACGCAGCTTATCCTGGACATTTTTGCCAGGCGCGCTTTGAGCCGTGAAGGCAGGCTGCAGATTGAAATGGCCCAGCTCAAATACATGCTGCCGCGATTGACAAAAAGAGATGATGCCCTTTCACGACTGACCGGTGGTATAGGCGGACGCGGCCCTGGTGAAACCAGGCTCGAAATTGACCGCAGGCGCATCAATGATCGGATTGCCCTGTTGACAAAAAAATTAAACAAAGTGAGCCGGGAACGCTATCAAAGAAGATCCCGCCGCCGCAAAAAGGGGATACCGGTAATATCGCTTGTCGGTTATACCAATGCCGGCAAATCGACCCTCCTAAACACTCTTACCGCAAGCGAGATATCTGCTGAGAATAAACTCTTTGCCACATTGGATCCGACAAGCCGCCGTCTCCGCTTTCCAAAGGACATAGAAGTAATAATCACCGACACTGTTGGATTTATACGTAACCTGCCGGCTGAATTGCTCCAAGCCTTTAAGGCGACCCTTGAAGAACTCTATGAAGCGGATATGCTCGTGCATGTAATTGATGTCAGCAATCCCCGTTTTGCCAACCAGGTGGCTGTTGTGGAAAAACAGCTGCGTGAACTGGAACTGGACAATATCCCCTGCCTTAAGGTATTGAATAAGGCCGATCTGGTTGAAAAGAAGTTTACGGAAAAACAGTGCCGGGAATACGGAGCCGTTGCATTAAGTGCACTTGATGTTAAAACGTTTGGCCCCTTTTTTGATGCGGCCCAGAAAATTATCGGCCGTTTAGGAAACCAGGCGGATTCCGAAAGTCGCCTTTCTGTAAATTAAGCCTTGATTTTGCAAAGACACTACTTGCCATTTCAGACGAATAGTATAAAAAACCAGATTACCACTGCATTGACAAGCGACAGAAAAACTGCTGCGGAACCCATGTCTTTGGCCATTCCAGCCAGATCATGATCATCTTTACCGATCCTGTCTACCGTTGCTTCTACTGCACTGTTTAACAGTTCGACAACCAGGACCAGAAGCAAACTGCCGAGTAAAAGGGCTTTATCAACTCCTGTCTTGCCGAAAAAAAAGGCCACGGGCACTAAAATAAGACAAAGCAAAAGTTCCTGGCGGAAGGCAGCTTCATGCACGAAGGTTTTCTTGAGGCCTGACATTGACCAGCCAAATGCCCGATACAAACGGCCTAACCCTTTTCCGCCTCTTTTAGCCATGAATCTTTTTGTGTATTGCAAGGTTAACGTATTAATAAAATATCTCTTCCGCTACTCAGGCTGAAAGAAAAAAATCATCTGCATATCAGGAAGTACTTAACCCCCTTGAAAATAAAAAATACCCCAAACAGAAATTATGCTTGTATCATTCTTCACTCCAGGCAATGCAGTCCTCTGGACAGAACATTATAGCATCATCAACCTCTTTTTCAGGATATTGCTCAAGCTCAATAATTTCTATATAGCCGGCATCATTGTAACGGAATACTTCAGGACAGATTTCTACGCAGCCCATGCAGAGCGTACATGCACCAATATCAATATCAGGTTTTTTCATTGCAGTTATTTCGTAAAATTAATCATATATTAAGACGGTATAACGCTCGAGAATTTCTTCAGTTTCAGGATCAAGCTGGTCCGCAATTTCATGGATTTTATATTCTTGCCCGCACGTCTTGCACTGCATGCGAATTCTTCTGCACATCCGCAATATCTCAAGCTGCCCTTTACACTTCCTGCATTCCATTATGTTTTCTACCCAAAAACATGCGCCGGCGGCTATCTGCCTAAGGGGCCAGCAACTCTTCCTTGGTGAAGACTGCAAGAAGCTTGTAACCTTGCGCTGCCAAGGCTTCATTACCTCCCTCCTGGCGGTCAACGACAGTGGCGACCAGGCCTACCTCAAATCCCTGGGACTTCACGCGTTCAATTACCTGCAGAAGAGTACCTCCGGTAGTGACCACATCTTCGAACAATGCCACCTGCGCTCCTGCCGGCAGGTTTTTCTTGCCTTCAATGTAGTTTTCTGTGCCATGTGCTTTTGGCTCTTTTCTGACAATAAAGGCTGGTAGTGGCTCCCCTTCCAGGTAACTCACAATTGAAACTGCTGTAACCAGTGGATCCGCCCCAAGTGTCATCCCCCCTACGCCACCAATTTTCACACCACTTGAACAAATCAAATCATAGAGAAGCATACCGCAAAGATACGCACCCTCGGCATCAAGTGTTGTCTGCTTGCCGTCTATATAAAAATCAGATTCCTTACCTGAAGTTAGTTTAATCCGGCCTTCACGGTATGATTTTTCAAGCAGAAGTTGTTTGAGCCTTTGCCGCATCTGGTTCAGGTCTTGAGACATAATGAATTCCTTTTGTTTTATAAGCCTGGCTCTATCGCCTTCTCCAGCTGAAGTAACCGCATTGCCTGTCGCAGAATATAACAATTCTTATTACACTATGCTTTTTTCTGCATAAAATGGTAAACAATTACAATCTTTTTGACAGCGAGAAAAGAAAAAACTCGCAATAGGGCTATTTGTCCTGTAGATTTGCTTAAAAATTTTATACAGTTATCCCCTTTAACACGCACCATAACCCCGGGAATACACATCAGAGACTAACACCACTGGCAGACAGTATCTGTGTAGGGACCTGACAGCAATAATGACGAGTTAATCGTGTTATTATAAGAATTTCTAGTGTAAGCCCTAAAACTATTTTAATCATCATAATTTTGGCAAGAATATGTGCGGCATAGTTGGCTATATCGGTACAAGAAAAGTCGTGCCCATCCTCCTGGAAGGACTTAAACGCCTTGAGTACAGGGGATACGACTCCGCAGGCTTGGTCTATTTCCAAAACAGCAGGTTGATAAAGCACCGGGCCCAGGGAAAGCTCACCAACCTGGGAAAAATGGTCGAGCCGGTGCTGGGCGTTGAAAGCCATGTTGGTCTTGGTCATACACGCTGGGCTACCCATGGTGCCCCGACCACTGAAAACGCCCACCCTCACGGTGACTGCAAGGATGACCTGGTGGTAGTGCATAACGGCATTATTGAAAACTACCAAAACCTGAGGACCGAACTCAAAAAAAAGGGGCATATCTTCCGCTCAGAAACAGATACAGAGGTTTTAGCCCACCTCATTGAGGAATATCTTGACAAGGATCTTGTGCGGGCTGTCAGAAAGGCCCTTAAAAGGGTCAAGGGTTCTTTCGCAGTGGGCATACTATGGAAAGGCCAGCCGGATATCATGGTGGCTGCCAGAAATCATAGCCCTCTCGTCCTTGGTATCAACAACAGCGACGGCACTCTTTTGGCCTCTGATGTTCCCGCCCTTCTGCCTTATACAAGAAAAGTCGTTTATCTCGAGGATAAAGAGATTGCTGTTCTTGCCTCAGACAGGTGGGAGGTGAGGAATCAAGACAGCGGCCGCAAGATCAATAAACAGGTGCATACCATTACCTGGAATGCCGGCATGGCTGAAAAAGCCGGATTCAAACACTTCATGCTCAAGGAAATATACGAGCAGCCCCAGGCCCTTGTTAACACCCTGCGCGGCAGGATTGAGCCACAAAGCGGCAAGATTGAACTGCCAGAACTGAAAAAGCTGATTAAAGAACTGAAAAACATTGAGCGTATAGCCCTTGTTGCCTGTGGCACTTCATGGCATGCGGCCCTGGTGGCTAAGTATTGGCTCGAGGAATGGGCCGGCATCCCGGTCGAGGTTGATATTGCATCAGAGTTCCGGTACCGCAAGCTGCTTTTAAACAAAAAAGTCCTCACCATTTCCATCTCCCAATCAGGTGAAACAGCAGACACCCTGGCAGGGATAAGACTCGCTTCGCAACTCGGCTCCCGGGTTATTACCATATGCAATGTTGTAGGCAGCACCATGACCAGGGAGGCCGATGCCACCCTTTATACCCATGCCGGTCCGGAGATCGGGGTCGCCTCGACCAAAGCATTTACCAGCCAGCTGGCGGCACTTTTTCTTTTTGCATCTTATCTGGGCCAGTTGCGGAAAACTTTGCCCTCAGATAAAATCAGGCAGCTTGGCCAAGCCATTATCGGACTTCCCGCGCTTCTGGACGAAAATATCCCTTCCTTGCAGAAAAAAATAAAAATTGTTGCCGAACGGTTTTATGACAGCCACAATTTCCTCTTTGTCGGCAGGGGACTGAACTTTCCCATCGCCCTGGAAGGTGCATTAAAATTAAAGGAGATATCATATATCCATGCCGAAGGCTATGCTGCCGGAGAACTGAAACACGGGCCCATAGCCCTCATTGACAAAGATATGCCCATCCTTGGTCTGGTTCCCAAGGACAATGTTTACGAAAAATCTATTTCCAATATTGAGGAAATAAGAGCCAGACAGGGACAGCTTATTCTTATCGGCTCCAAGGATGACAGGCAGTTGAAGAAAATTACCGAGCACGTGTTGTATATGCCGAAAACGCCAACAATGGTGCCTGAACTGAATCCAATTCTTTTCACCATACCGGCCCAGTTGCTGGCCTATGAAATTGCTGCCCTGCGCGGCTGTGATGTCGATCAGCCGCGGAACCTGGCAAAAAGCGTCACTGTGGAATAATCCTGAATAATGTGCTCTGCTTTGTGATGCTGTGAAATCAATTCTTACCTTTTGGCATAACTATCGAGGAACGTATGACTGCTGAACTGTCTAAGCTTAAAGACAAAATTGCGCACAAAGAATTTCTGTTGGGGATAATCGGCCTGGGATATGTGGGGTTGCCCTTAAGCCTTACCTTTTTACGAAAAGATATTGCTGTTCTCGGCTTTGATCTTGATGCAAAAAAAATCGTCATGCTCCAGGGGGGGGTCAGTTATATCAAACATATCCCTTCGGAGGAACTGGCCGGTTTTGTTCAGCAGGGCAGATTTTCTGCCACAGCTGATTTCATCCGGCTCAATGAACCCGATGTGCTGCTCATATGTGTTCCGACTCCTTTGACCCGCAACAGAGAGCCGGATATGCAGTATATAGAAAATACGGCCCATGCGATTGCCAAAGTCCTGCGGCCAGGTCAGATGGTCATCCTTGAATCAACCACTTATCCGGGGACCACTGTTGAACTGCTTTTGCCTATCCTTGAAAATTCAGGACTTGCAGCAGGAAAAGATTTTGCCCTCGCTTATTCCCCGGAACGTGAAGATCCGGGCAACGCCAGGTATAGCACTGCGGATATCCCTAAAGTTGTCGGCGGCATCAATAACGAATCCACCACACTTGCAGCTGATTTTTACAAAACCGGTCTGAAATCCGTGGTAGAGGTTTCCTCCACCCAGACGGCAGAGATGTCCAAGCTCCTGGAAAACATCTTTCGCAGTGTCAATATTGCCCTGGTGAATGAACTGAAGATTCTCTGTCATCGCATGGGAATTGATGTCTGGGAGGTGATCAGGGCTTCCAGCACCAAGCCTTTCGGTTATATGCCCTTTTATCCCGGGCCCGGGCTGGGAGGGCATTGCATCCCCATCGATCCATTTTATCTTACCTCAAAAGCTCGGGAGTATGATTTTCCCACTAAGTTCATTGAGCTGGCTGGAGAAGTCAACACCTCCATGCCCTACTACGTTGTGCAGCGTGTCATGGAAGCCTTGAACAGCAGAAAAAAATCAATCAATGGCTCCAGGATTCTGCTGCTTGGCATGGCCTATAAAAAAGATGTCGATGACCCGAGGGAGTCACCTTCATTCAAGCTGTTGGAACTCCTGCGAGGAAAAGGTGCTGAGGTGCACTATAATGATCCGCACATTCCAGAGTTACACCCGATGCGGAATTACTCCTTTAACCTTAAAAGCACTGATATTACTGCAGAAAAATTATCATCAATGGATTGTATCCTGCTGGCAACCGATCATTCTGTCTATGACTACCAGTTCATTCTTGATCATGCAGCCCTGATAGTTGATACCCGCAATGTTTTCAGTGGGTTAAACGGTGCTGCTGAAAAGGTCGTACAGGCATAACCGTCAACATCAGCTCGTGGCTAATCCGGGTTAAAGCATCAGGCCCATTCATTTTACAGATGATCTCCCTTGGCATAGAACAGCTTATCTTGTCACCGCCGCACTGGCTTTCCGGATACAGGCTCGGACTCCTCTGTAACCAGGCGTCAACGGACAGCAGACTCTTTCATAGCCGTGATCTTTTAAGTAAAACTTTTCCCGAGCAGTTGACCTGTCTTCTCACTCCCCAGCACGGCTTCTTCTCGGAAAAGCAGGACAATATGATTGAGTCAGCACATACGATTGATTCAGCTACCGGCCTTCCCATTTACAGCCTTTACTCCAGTGAAAGACGCCCCACCAGAAAAATGTTCGATCTTTTCGATGTGCTTGTCATCGATTTATTTGACGTCGGCACGAGGGTGTATACCTTTCTTTACACCATGGCCTACTGCCTTCAAACTGCTGCCGGATTAAACAAAAAGGTCCTGGTTCTCGACCGCCCTAATCCAATCGGGGGAGAACAGGTGGAAGGCAATATCATACAGGAGGACTGTTATTCATTCGTCGGACTCTATCCCATCCCCATGCGCCACGGTCTGACATTTGGCGAACTTGCCCTTCTGCTCAACAACCATTTCAACATAAGGGCTGACCTGGAAATTATCCCTATGCAGGGATGGCAACGCCATATGCTCTATAGCGATACAGACCTGCCATGGGTCTACCCCTCGCCCAATATGCCTTCACCTGCAACCGCTCTCGTGTATCCAGGTCAGGTGATCTGGGAAGGCACAAACATTTCAGAGGGCCGCGGCACCTGTTTACCCTTTGAACTTTTTGGTGCCCCATATTTCGTTCATGATGAAATTCTGCGCAAGATAGAAAAAAATGCTGATCTTCCCGGTTGCCTTCTGCGGCCGATCATATTCGAACCCACATCCAACAAGTGGGCCGGACAGGCCTGCAAAGGATTCCAGATCCACGTAACTGATCCTACTGTTTTTCACCCCTATCGCACCTCTTTAATCCTGTTACAGGCTGTTATGCACCTCTACCCAGAAGTCTTTGCATATAAGCCTCCCCCCTATGAATATGAATATGAACGTCTGCCCATGGACCTGATCATAGGAGACAAAGAGGTGCGCCGGGCTCTTGAACAGGGCGTAAGCATAATGGACATTGAAAAATCTTGGCAGCATGACTTGCATGCTTTTGAAAAATTACGCCAGCAAGTCTTTCTTTACAACTGATGCCTTTACTTGCTTACCATAACAAGGTATTTTTCTTTATTCCAACTGCAGGAGTTGATAAACAATTTCATGAGCGTATCTATGGTTGCAAATACTAAGACGCTTGCCGAGCTTTCCGCAATGGTGGGTGGTGAATTTACCGGAGACCCTGAAATTACAATACATGGGTTGGCTGATTTGGCCTCGGCTAATAAAGGGGAAATTGCCTTTATGGTCAAGGAAGCAGATATTCATGTCCTGAAAAAAAGTCGCGGTTCCGCATTTATAGTACCGCACACACTTTCATATGATGAAAAACCCTTGATCAAGGTTGCAAATCCGTATCTTGCTGCTGCCCGCATACAGAGTTTCTTTCAGATGAAACCTTTTCAGGCAAAGGGTGTAAGCCACAAAGCTGACATTGGCAAGGATTGTACCATCCCTGAAGATATATCAATCGGGCCCTTTGTTTCTATCGGCAACCGGGTCAGGCTCGGAAAACGGGTGACCCTGCATCCGGGTGTTGTTATAGGTGATGATACTGTGATCGGCGACGACTGTCTTCTTTATCCCAATGTAACTGTGTACCATTCGTGTATTATCGGCTCAGGGGTCATCATTCACAGCGGCACGGTTATCGGCAGCGACGGCTTCGGCTTTGCAACCGACGAAAATGGTGAACATGTCAAATGGGTACACATAGGTTCTGTGCAGATTGATGATAATGTCGAAATTGGGGCAAACGTAACCATTGACCGAGGCACCTTTGGTAAAACCCATATCATGCGGGGCACCAAGATGGACAATCTCGTGCAGGTTGGTCACAATGTCAAGATTGGTGAAAATGCTCTCGTTGTTGCCCATGTTGCTATTGGTGGCAGTGCTTCCCTGGGCAACAACGTTGTTTTAGGAGGGCAGGTTGCCATAAAAGGGCACATACATCTTGGTGACGGGGTCAAGGTTGCTGGCAAATCAGGAGTGCATGCCAACGTGCCGGAGAAAACAATTGTATCAGGAATTCCGGCCATACCTCACAGGGACTGGTTACGAGCCAGTGCCATCTATGCAAAACTGCCTAAACTTCATGGCGAACTGCGCGACATGCGAAAAAAGATAGAAAAAATGTATGCAAAATTATTTCCAGGTGAAGGGCAGAAATAGAGTAATTGGACAAGATCCCTACTTATCTCAGAACAATAGATAATTAGTACCTGATTAACGACAGAATGAGGAAGGAGAAGAAGAATGGCAAGTGATATTTCAACCTTGGATATAAAAGAAATCATCAGGCTTCTGCCGCACCGCTATCCCTTTCTGCTGGTCGACAGAATTCTTACAGGCGAGAAAGGCAAAAGCATGGTAGGCTTTAAAAATGTCTCCATGAATGAACCCTATTTCCAAGGTCACTTCCCGTCCGATCCCATCATGCCGGGTGTCCTGATCCTGGAAGGCATGGCCCAGGTCGGCGGCATCCTTGCCTATTATTCCCTGCCGGATATGATCGGGGAAAAACTTATCTATTTTGCAGGCATTGACAAGGTGAGATTCCGCCGTCCTGTTGTCCCCGGAGACCAGTTATTTTTTGAAATGATGGTCATTAAGCATAAAGGAAAAATCTGGAAAATGGCCGGCAAGGCCATGGTAGACAAGGAAGTTGTTGCTGAAGCGGAATTTATGGCGGCATTTGTATAAGTATTTTCCCTCTCCCCTATACTCTTGTGATACAAAATGAATATACATCCAACGGCAATCATTGATCCTGGGGCAGAACTTGACAGTTCCGTCAAGGTTGGCCCCTACGTCATCATTGAAAAAGGGGTAAAGATCGGTCGGGATACTGTAATCAAGCCCCACTCGGTTATAAGCGGCCCCACAACCATTGGGGCAGGCAATGTTATCGGCCCTTTTGCCACGGTAGGGGCTCCACCCCAGGATTTGAAATACAAGGGCGAGGACACCGAGCTTGTTGTGGGTGACAATAACCAGATCCGGGAATATGTCTCCATCCATCGCGGCACAGTCACAGACAAGGGTGTTACAATTGTGGGCTCCGGGAACCTGCTCATGGGTTATGTGCATATTGCCCATGATTGTGTTATAGGCAATTCTGCTATTCTGGCCAATGCGGCCACCCTGGCAGGACATGTCCAGGTTGACGACCATGCCATTATCGGTGGTCTCGTAGCTGTGCATCAATTTACCCGTATCGGCTCCTATTCCTATATTGGTGGTCTTTCCGGTATCAGCAAGGATGTGGCGCCTTATGTCATAGTGAGCGGTACCCGCAAGCATATGCGGGTCTCCGGTATCAACAAAGTGGGTCTGCGCCGCCGCGGCTTTGATAATGACACATTAAAGAAACTTGACAGGGCCTATAAGATCATCTTCATGTCTCCGGAACTGTTACTTCAGGATGCATTGGAGCAGGCCGCTATAGAAATCGTCGACTGTGAATCTGTCAATCACCTGATTGACTTCTTCCGCACCAGTAAGCAGGGTGTGATAAGGACACTCGAATCTAAAGATTGATTGCCTGCTGCCGACCAGGAAACCTCCTGTGCCAAAATATATTGCCAACAAACTATGACAGGAAACTCTACTGACAAAATCGGTATAATTGCAGGAGGGGGGCAGTTTCCTCTTCTTTTTGCCAAGGCTGTGCACAAGCAGGGGCTTAAGATTTATGCTGCAGCACACAAGGGGGAAACCGACGAAACACTGGCGGATTATGTAGACGGCTTCAAGTGGGTTCGACTTGGTCAACTTGGCAAGATCATAAATTATTTCAAGGAGGAAGGAGTAAAAAAAACCGTCTTTATCGGCTCTATCACCAAAACCAATATTTTTCGTGATGTCAGGCCCGATCTCAAGGGTCTCGGACTCTGGAACACAATAGATATCAAGCAGGATGATGCCATTTTGAGAGCAGTTGCTGACCGCCTTCAGAAAGATGGTATTGAAGTTGTTTCCTCAACCAGTTATGTGCCTGAATTGCTTTTTCCTAAAGGTTTGCTTACCAGGAAAAAACTTACAAAAGCGCAGAAAGACGACATTACTTTCGGCTGGAAAATAGCACGCGCCATGGGCAGTCTGGACATCGGACAGTGCGTGGTGGTTCGCAACCAGACAGTCCTGGCAGTGGAGGCCATTGAGGGCACTGATGCAGCCATACGCAGGGGAGGAAGTCTCGGTAAAGAAAAATGTGTAGTGGTCAAATTGAGGAAACCCAACCAGGACCTTCGTTTTGATCTGCCGGCTGTGGGCGAGAAAACAATCGTAACCATGCTGGAGGTCAAGGCAGCAGTTCTTGCCGTTGAGGCAGGGTATGCCCTGTTTTTTGACAGGGAACATGTAATCCGGGCTGCCGATGCAGCCGGTATCGTCGTCGTCGGTGTTACAGAATCCTCTTCCGGTGAGTTACATTATTAGTCTCAAAGCCCTTAACTCTTTTCCGAATTTCAGATAACCATGCACCGAACATCCTGAAAACACTGATAAGAAACGTTTTACTTCCTGTGAGCACTCAACTATGAAAGCCATGATCCTGGCAGCAGGCCTGGGTACGAGATTACTCCCCTATACTATAAAGCGTCCCAAACCCCTTTTCCCCATTCTCAACAGAGAACTGCTGCCCCTGACTATCAGCCGGTTAAAGAAGGCGGGCGGGACTGAAATTGTTGTTAATGCCCACCACCTGCGACAGCAGATTAAACAAGCCCTGCAGTATGAAACTGACATCATCCTGCAGGAAGAAAAAAAGATACTTGGCACCGGCGGTGGACTGCGCCTTGCCCTCCATCATTTTGGGCAGGATCCTGTGCTTGTTGTCAATGGGGATATTTATCACTCGATCGATTACCGGGATATTTATCGTTCCCACTGTGAAGCCAAGGCAGATGTCAGCCTCGTACTCCATGATTGTCCGCGCTTTAATGATGTTGTGGTGGATGAAACATTTCGGATTACAGGTTTCAACAGAGCAGAAAACCGCTGTAGAAAACAGGAAAAAATCCTTGCTTTTACAGGTATTCATGTCATTAATCCTGCTGTGCTGCACATTATTCCGCAGGGTGTTACATATTGCATCATTGACTGCTACAGGAAACTACTCGAACAGGGCGGCTCAATCAGGGCCCATCTGACTACGAATCATTTCTGGACAGACATGGGGACACCGGCAGACTACCTGCAGCTGCATGCAGACCTGCTGGCTCATAAAGTGCCTGTATACGAGGAACTTGTCGAAACGGCAGCTGGTGCCCCGTTTGTGGGATTACAAAACGCATTCATTGGCAAGAATGTTAAACTGTTGGACTGGGTCTGCATCGGGGAAGGGGCAAGAATAGAAGATGGGGCCACCCTGCAGGGTGTAATTGTCTGGGATGATGCGGTTATCCCTGCAGGTTCCATTATTAAAGATACAATTGTTACATGATGAAGCAGTCTAGCTTAACGAGTTCAAGCAACAGCCATAAACAACTCTGCTTTAGCTGCTGAACGCTCCAAGCTCTCTATAATTTTTTGATATTAAAGACAGTTACACCAATCGTCGGCAGCTTCATATGGAGACAGAATTTAGATACTGAACTTTTTTATTGATGAACGACTCAAACAAAAGCAACCATACGCAACAAATCCTTAATTTTCTCCAGAAAAAGGGGTTTATTGATACTAGTGAGAAAGTGAGACTAATCCCTCTTGCCGGTGATGGATCAAACCGCCTATTCTTTAAAATCAGAACAGGGACTGCTGCGTCTTTCTGCGGAGTTTTGCCGGGCAATGAAAATGTTGAAAAAGGTAAAGCTGAAGCCCACGCCGCTTTTAATATCGGTAGTCACTTGAAAAAAAGAGGCGTACCCGTACCGGCAATACATGCCTTTGACCCGGAAAATGGCTTTATCCTGTTCGAGGATTTAGGTGAGACTCTCCTCCATGATGAACTGGAGCGGAACAAAAAGATACATGGCGGACTGATCTGGGAACAGGCCCGGGAAACCTATAAGGAAATTATCGAACTTCTTCTTTATATGCAAATTTCCGGTAGTGTCCGTTTTGACAGAAAATGGTGCTGGGACACCCAACGTTACGACAAAAAACTCATGCTGGAAAAAGAATCCGGTTATTTCATACAGGCTTTCTGCCGGGACATGCTTGGTTTGAAACATTTCTCTGCAAAATTAAGTGATGAATTTAAAGAACTTGCCGGTCGCGCCTCCCGGCAGCCGGCTGTTTATTTTCTCCACCGGGATTTTCAATCCAGAAACCTGATGATTGCTGATGGTGAAATCAGGGTTATTGATTTTCAGGGAGGCAGACTCGGTCCCCTTGGTTACGATCTGGCATCATTGCTTATCGATCCCTATGCACAAATACCGGAAGCGGTTCAGCAGGAGTTGCTGGAGCACTACCTGGAACACTTATGCACCTACGGCCTTGACGATCTGGCCTTCCTCAAAGGTTATAAGAGTCTTGCTCTGCAACGTAACCTGCAGATGCTGGGGGCTTTTGCTTTTCTTTCAAGCCAGAAACAAAAAATCTTTTTCAAGCAGTTCATTCTGCCGGCAACACTTTCTTTGCAGCATCTCCTTAACGGCCCAAACGCAAATGGCTATCCCCATCTAATGAAATTAACTGAAAAAATCTTGAATCTGCTTGATAAATAGGATTTTATTCTGTCTGCGGCCAGCCAAAACATTGCAAAAAAAATGACATCTGTGCAATGACCGAAAAAACAACCTTCATACAAAAACCTGGTTTAAGGCAATCTGCCATAGTTGCCTTGATAGGCAGGCCCAACGTGGGGAAATCCACCCTGTTCAACCGGATCACAAAATCACGCAAGGCTCTTGTCGATCCGACTCCGGGCGTTACCCGTGACCGACAATACGAACGTGTGGTTTGGGATCAAAGAACCTTTATCCTGGTGGACACGGGTGGTCTAGAGGTGAAAGGCAGAGGAGAAGATGACAGCGACAATATGGCGGGCAACATCCGGGAACAGACTCTTCAGGCTATTGCTGAAGCCGATGTGCTTTTATTTCTGATGGATGGCAGGGAAGGTGTCACGCCTACTGATTTTAACGTCACAGATCTTCTGCGCAAGGCCGATAAACCTGTTTATTATATTGTGAACAAGATAGATGGAGAAGAGCTGGAACCCAGTCTGCTTCCCCCTTTTTATGAACTGGGCGTAGAACAGATCTGGCCGGTATCTGCAGAGCACGGATATGGCGTCCGTTCACTGCTGGATGATCTTGCCGGCGCATTACCTGTACATGAAGAAAGTATTCTGCAGCCTGCGGAATCTATTCGTATTGCCTTTTTTGGCAGGCCCAATGTGGGAAAATCTTCACTTATCAACCGACTTCTCGGCGAAGAACGCATGGTTGTTTCCGATATTCCCGGTACTACGAGGGACTCCATTGACACCTTGCTGACCAGAAAAAACAAAAACTACCTGCTTGTTGATACTGCCGGCATAAGACGCAAAGGCAAGGTAAAAGAGAAACTGGAGAAATTCAGTATAATAAAAGCCCTTGCCGTCCTGGAACGGTGCGATTTGGCACTCATACTGATCAATGCCGAAGAAGGTATTACTGAGCAGGACACAAAGGTGATAGGCTATACACAGGAACAGGGGCGAGCCTGTATTCTGGTCGTAAATAAGTGGGACCTTGTCAAAGATAGGCCCAGGGAGCAGAAAAAAATTCTGCTGGAACTGGAAATGGCGACACAATTTGTCGGTTTTGCACCAATATTGACCCTTTCCGCCCTGACCGGGACAGGAGTTAAAAAATTACTGCCGACAATTGATGCAGTCTATGAACAATTCTGCAAAAAATTCTCCACCAACCGGTTAAACCGCTTACTCCAGGAAGCTGTAACTTCGCACCCTCCGGCATTGCACAGAGGCAGGAGAATAAAACTTCTTTACACAACCCAGATCTCAAGCCGTCCCCCCACCTTTGTTATCGTCGCCAACTATCCCAAGGAAATCCACTTTTCCTATCACCGTTATCTGCTCAATACATTCCGGAAGGAACTTGGGCTTGATAAAACTCCCATCAAAATTGTCTTCCGGGAGCGGAAGCGGAAAAAATACAGTTTCTGAATGTCTTTAGCCTAACCCATCAGGCTTCCTTGTGCCTCGCATACTATTTGTACTTCTTTTCTTTTCGGTCCGGCTTTTTACTTTACTTGGCGGATTCTTTTTGTTTTCAGGAGGCAATGGTATCTTTAGCCAATATTATCCAAGCTTGTAAGGAGAAATTTTCTGGTGTAATTTTTTGTGCAGCGGTTTATTTACATCATGCAGATCAAGAACACAAACAACAATCATTTACCTTGGAACGGAGCTAATTTTGTCCAAAATTAAAATTCTTTCTGAACACCTGGCCAATCAGATTGCAGCCGGTGAAGTTATTGAACGACCAGCTTCTGTGGTTAAGGAACTCGTGGAAAACTCCATAGATGCTGGAGCCAACCATGTGCAGATTGAAATTGCAGGCAGCGGCACCAAGCTTATCAGAGTGATTGATGACGGCATTGGCATGGATGCAGATGATGCCCTTCTCTGTCTGGAACGCCATGCCACCAGCAAATTAGGGGAAAGTGCTGTTGACAGCAGCAGGCTGACTGCAATCAGCAGCCTTGGCTTCAGAGGCGAGGCAATACCCAGCATTGCATCTGTAGCGAAAATGTCCATTACATCCCGGACCGAGAACGATCAACTGGGCACTCGTATCGAAGTGCGCTACGGCAAATTGTTAAAGGTACAAGAAACAGGATGCAACAAAGGCACTCTTATCGAAATTAAAGATCTTTTTGGCAATGTGCCGGCACGGAAAAAATTCCTGAAAAGTCCACGCACCGAAATATTTCACATAGAAGAGGTTATAAAAAATTATTCCCTGTCTAATTACCTGCTTGGTTTTACATATATCCTCAACAACAATAGAGTTATGGATTTTGCAGCCGCTGCCGATACCCTTGAAGAGAGGGTAAAAATGATTTACAGCAAAAACCTTTCAGTGTCCCTGGTGCCTCTCCAGGATACGGATGCTCCAGTCTCAGCCCCGGACGGAATCATTGTAAAAGGCTTTGTCCTCTCTCCTGAACAATCTTTTGCTACAAGTGCCAGGCTCAGGCTGTTTGTCAATGGCAGGGCTGTAAAGGACAGAATGATGGCTCATGCTGTGAATGAAGGGCTTTCGGGCTACCTCATGAAAGGTCGCACAGCAGCTGGTGTTATTTTTGTCACTGTTCCTTATGAAACGGTCGACGTCAATGTCCACCCGACAAAACAGGAAATACGCTTTCAGCAACCCAACCGTATTCATGAAACTATCGTTTCGGCGGTTCGGCGGGGTATGGGAAATTACCAGCAATCGGTCAAACAAGCTCTTTTTGGGCGTAATCTGGCACTGAAAAAAACGGAGACTGAACTCGGTTTTCCGGCTGCCCAAATACAGACCAAGAGCCCAAAATCTTACCGTCTCTTTAATTCACCATCTCCAGCACCTCCGGAAAATGATTCTTTGCAAATCATGCCTCAAGAATCTTCTGAGCCTCCCGGCGGAGAGGCAACCTTCTTGCCAAAAGAGCATAAAAACGATTTTACTACTGCTGAACCGCTTACTCCTTTTTCACAAACAACACAGGCAGCCGAAATCCCTGTTCCGGAATCCCTCAAACCCCTCGGGCAATTCATGAACCTGTATCTTCTGTGTGAAGCAACACAGGAAAATGAAAAATATCTGGTGGTGATTGATCAGCACGCTGTGCATGAGAGGATTCTCTTTGAAAACCTTAAGAAACAGTTTACAGCCAGACAAATAACAAGACAGAATCTCTTGTTTCCCAAAATGCTGGAATTAACGCCGGAATATGCAGCCATACTTGAAGAAAACAGCGAACAGATTCAGCAGCTTGGCCTCGTGGTAGAAGAATTTGGCGGCGACAACTATATAATTAAAGCTGTTCCTGCAGTCATAAGCCACCTTGACCCTGAAGAAATCCTGACAGGGATTCTCATGGACTTTTCCGGGCCGGAATATGGGCAGCGAAAAGGTCGAAACCGTGCTGATGCCACCAGGCTTGACGACATTCTCTCCTCAATAGCATGCAAGGCTGCCATTAAAGCCGGTCAAAACCTGAACGCTTTGGAAATGCAGGAACTTCTCAAAATCATGCTGGAGAGCAAGGCTTTCACCCATTGTCCCCACGGCAGGCCGGTAGTCCGCATGTTCTCAGCTGCAGACATCAATAAATGGTTCCACCGCAGCTGAAATGAATCCTTCAAACAGATCCAATTTCAGGAAGGACAACATGAGAAACTGTAATTATGCAACAAGTCTGTGAGATTGAACACAGAAAACAAATACAGTTCAGGTTGGGGGAGTTCACTGTCCGGCAATCCCAAAAGACGGATTAGTGTTCTTCATGCGGCGGGATAAAACCATAATGCACCAGGCCATCGATAATTCCAGCAGCATAGGTTTTACGACTGAAAAAGACTCGGAGTTTACCCCGCAGTTTTTCCAGTTCATCACTGTGATTTCCGACCACGAGGCCGTTATTAGCCCCCAGGATCATGTCCCTGTCATTCCCTGAGTCACCTGCAACCATGATCTTGCTGGATGGAAATTCGTACTTGTATTTCAAATAGTTGATGGCCTTCCCTTTTGAGGCGCGCTTAGGCAGTATATCAAGAAATTGGCCATGCGAATATATAACCTGGCATGATAATTTCTCTTCCTCCAGCCTTCTATGAATCTCACCAAGATAATCGGGGTTATCCTCCATGTAGTAACTAATCTTGTGTGCTCGCTGCCCCTCGGCCTCCTGGGATGTCAGAAAATCCAGCCGCTGCAGGGTTGCCTTGATCTGTTCCGGTCTCCATTTGTGACTAATATGCTGCTGCCAGCCTTTGTCCATGCGCAGGTCAGGTCCGTAATATATCTCCGTCCCAACAGAACAGATCAAGATGTCCGGCATCGGGATATCATATTCGGTCATCGCCTCAAGAGTCAGTTCCAGGCTTCTGCCGGTTGCAACTCCCCAGGCAATACTACCCCGGTATTGTTCAAGCAATTTTAGCAGATGGTTCATGCTGTCATTATCGCCTACGAGTGTATTGTCTATATCGGTAATCATCAAATAATTTGAGGATGTCAGGCGCTTACCAAAAGATGGCCTTTCAGATAACTTATATTTCATTATTTCTTCAGAAGTTCCTTTTGTCTCCAGGTCGGGAAAAGACTCGTGAATATACTGCATCAGTTTGTGACAGTGCGATGCCCAGGAGTAATGATTCCGAACACCGCTTATTCCATTGTTGGAGAATTCGTCCCACCTATCACCATTTATGAGTATGGACTTGATAGCATCAGCAATTTCGGCTGATCTGCGGGCATCAACTAAAATACCGTTACTGCAGTTTCTCACAATTTCAACAGGTCCCCCGTCATTTGTTGCAACGATTGGTAAGCCGCAAGCAGAGGCTTCAATCAATGTAAGGCCGAAGGGTTCTACCAGGGCAGGATTAACGAACACGCCCCGGCTTTCAGCACAAAGACGGTACAATTCCGGCACTTCGGTTTCAAAGTCATGTTTTTTGGGAATTGCGAGTTTGCCGTACAGGTCATATTTGTCCATCTGCAAAAGCATATCTGTCAGGACATCGCGTTCATTCTCTTCCATTTCAGCAATGTTCTGACGGATACCGGCAAAGACCGCAAGATTGGCAATGGCCTGAAGTTCGGGATTTACGCCGTAGGCCTCAACCAGGCCAGTAATGTTTTTCCGATGGTCCGGCCTGCATAATGCCAAAATGAAGGGTTTTTCCGGATGGATCCAGAACCGCTGCAACTCTTTTAATAGTGCGACCCTGGTCTGTTTTATTTCTTCAGGGATATGTTCTGAGTCTAAATGGTAGTTATAAAAAGGGTAAAAAGCTTCAAAATCGATACCGGGAGGAATAACCTTATAACGGCCTTTTTTAAAATTCTCATAAAGGCCATATTGTTTGTCAATTTCCTGCTGTGTAGAGGTTATAATAAGCCCGGCCTTTTCGATAATCTTTTCTTCCTCGAGTATGCGGGTGTCCATGGCATATTGTTTGTTGATCCTCTGCAGGGAAAGTCCGTCACCCAACAGTTTATCACGTTTGTTGCGCCCCATGGAATGCCCGGTAAAGATAAAAGGAGCGTCAAAAGCCTTGGCTAACTCCTTGGCAACATACCCTGCATCTGCATAATGACCGTGAAATATGTCCGGGGTCCGTTGCTGTTTTTTAAAAAACTTAATGGTTTTATCGATAAACTCCTCAAGGTGGGGCCAAAGAAGTTCCTTGCGCAAATACTTGCGGCCGCCGCACTGGATCCGTACGATACGGGCCTTCTCGGACAGGGGCTCTATCTCCCTGCTGTAATCTGGAGAAACATCCTTGTCCTCGACAAGCCTGGTGACAAGGTCAACCTGCGCGACATCCTCACGCTGGGCAAGAGCCCGGGTCAGTTCCAAGACATATTTCACTTGACCGCCGGTATCAGCATCACGTCCCATCTCCTGGGCATGTCCGCGAATAAGACCGTGCAGACTGAAGAGCTGAATATAAAAACCTTTGTCAGACATAACAAAAGGGTATCAACAACTTAAACAAATGTCCAGTCCGACACCAAAATTAGGAAATCTCCTCTACCCCCTTATTCTTCAGGGATTTACTGGAATAAAAATGAGCCAGATATGTATTAGTTGTCATGATAACCGCTAATGCGTTAGTATCATTCATGGAACAAATTGAACCATTTGAATCTGTTGAACTTTCGTTATGCATTCCAATAAGACCGCAGATAAAAAAAGTAACAATTATATGCCCATAATTTTTGGAGAGGTTCTTTTTGACTGTTTTCCGGATGGAAGGGAAATAATTGGCGGTGCACCCTTCAATGTCGCCTGGAACCTGCAAGCTTTCGGGATGTACCCCCTGTTTGTCAGCAGGATTGGCGATGATAACCTTGGAAGACAGATCCGGGAAAAAATGGACTATTGGGGCATGAATATCAGCTGTCTCCAGCTTGATTCATCATATCCGACCGGCAGGGTAAGTATAGAACTGGTCAATGGTGAACCTCAATTTGCAATTCTACCAGGCCAGGCTTATGATTATATCTCACCGCTCAGTGAAAAACTGCAACATGAACCACCGTTTCTCTATCACGGATCGCTGGCTCTCAGAAATAATACCAGCCGTAACGCTCTTGCATACCTGAAAAGAGATTATCAATGTCCGGTTTTTGTCGATGTCAATTTACGCGCCCCTTGGTGGGATAGAGAACATGTGTATGCCTTTGTAGAAGATGCCACCTGGCTGAAACTGAATGACGTAGAGCTGGACTCACTTTTTCCAGGGCAAGAAAACCTGGAACAACGGTGCCGGCAGCTTCTGGAACGCTTTAATCTGGATGCTATATTTGTTACACTAGGACAGAAAGGTGCAGTAGTTCTCAATCGTGACAACATCTGGTCCTCAACAAAACCGCTGGAGAATATTCCCATTATGGATACAGTCGGCGCTGGTGATGCTTTTGCCTCGGTCCTGCTCCTCGGACTCATGAAGGAATGGTCCCTGCACATCACAATGCAACGGGCTCAGGAATTCGCATCAGCAGTTGTTGGCCAGCGTGGTGCAATCACCCATGATACAAATTTCTATCAAAATTTCAGTACCAGGTGGAATCTGTAATGAAACTTCCGAAGGCAAGCAGCCCTGTAGATAAATTAAGCTCTTTTCTGCATGAACAAAAAGATGATGCCAGTTTTTTCCTGAATGCCCTGTGCAGTAAAGGACAACAGTTTCTGCTACGTACGGAAATACAGGAGATCTTTCTTAATGTAATTGCTGAGAATACATCATCAACTCTGGCCGGGAGTCCCTTTAAGACAATCGTGCAGTGGTGCCAGGAAGTGGCGATCCTTGATCCATGGCTGTATTGGGCTTTGAGAAAGAGATCTGCCCGCTGGGCTTACATACGGATAAACCTGAAAACCCTTGATCTGCAAAATATATCTCCTGAACAGTTCCTGTACTTCAAGGAGCAGCTTGTTTCCGGCAGCACTTCTGAACATTATCCACTGGAAATTGATTTGGCGCCTTTCTCGCGGGAATTTTTCAAGCTTCAGGAGGAAAAGTCAATCGGACGCGGTCTTGAATTTCTCAACCGGAGATTGTCGAGTGGACTCTTCGCAGAACTGGAACGAGGAGATAACCGTCTCCTTCGTTTTCTCCAGGTGCATCGTTACCGCGACCAACAATTATTGCTGAACCAGGAGGTTGAAAGCACTAAGCAGCTTCGTAATGGACTGAGGGAGGCTCTGCGTCTTCTGCGGGATCAGGATGACGATACGGAATGGCAAGCACTGGCAACAGATCTTGAAAATCTTGGTTTTGAACCGGGCTGGGGACGTTGCGCTTCAAGGATCAAAGAAACTATGGGCAACCTCCTTGATATTCTGGAAGCTCCTTCTCCCGGAGCCCTGGAGATTTTTCTCAGCCGTATCCCCATGATCTTTTCCATTGCAATAATTTCGCCGCACGGTTTTTTCGGTCAGGAAAATGTCCTTGGCCGCCCTGATACCGGGGGACAGGTGGTCTATATTCTTGATCAGGTCAGAGCTCTGGAAAAGGAAATGCGGGACAGGCTCTATGAGCAGGGCCTAGTGGATATCGAACCCCGGATCATTGTCCTCACCAGGCTTATTCCTGAATCGGAAGGGAGTAAATGTCACGAACGTACAGAAAATATATCCAGGACCCTTAACAGCTATATCCTCCGGGTACCATTCCGCTCGAAAAATGATGAAGTTGTTCCCCATTGGATATCCCGCTTTGAGATATGGCCTTATCTGGAGCGTTTTGCCGAGGATGCTGGCCGTGAGCTCCTTGCTGAGTTGGACGGCAGGCCTGATCTTATCGTTGGAAATTACTCCGACGGAAACCTGGTCGCAACTCTGATTTCGCACAAGCTAGGAGTCACCCAGTGCAATATTGCCCATGCTCTGGAAAAGGCTAAATACCTCTATTCGGATTTGTATTGGCAGGATAATGAAACAAACTATCATTTCTCCTGCCAGTTTACTGCCGATATTATTGCCATGAATGCAGCCGACTTTATTATAACCAGTACCTACCAGGAAATTGCCGGGACAGAGGATAATCCTGGTCAGTATGAAAGCTACATGACATTTACCATGCCAAACCTCTATCGGGTTATCCATGGCATTGACGTATATGATCCCAAATTCAACATTGTATCACCAGGTGCTGACACCCAAATATATTTTCCGGCTGAAGACAAAGAACAACGTTTCATTGATCTGCACGGAGAAATTGACAGCCTCATTTTCGGTGGTCATAGACCTGAAGAGAGCCGTGGCGTTCTTGCCGATCAAACAAAGCATATTATCCTGACCATAGCGAGGCTCGACCGGATAAAAAATCTCACAGGACTAGTCCGTCTTTTTGCCACAAACAAGGACTTGCGGGACAGGGCAAACCTTCTTGTCATAGGCGGACACATCAATCCAGACCATTCAAGTGATGCTGAGGAAGTAGAGCAGATCCATCAAATGCATCATTTATTTGAATCGTATAACCTCGAACATGATGTCCGCTGGCTGGGAATGCATCTGGACAAGCGGACCTCGGGTGAATTATACCGCTGCGTTGCAGACCGCAAGGGAGTCTTTGTTCAACCTGCCCTTTTTGAAGCATTCGGGCTGACAGTTATCGAAGCCATGGTATCGGGTCTGCCGACATTTGCGACCCGATTTGGTGGCCCCATGGAAATAATTGAGCATTGCAAATCAGGATTCCATATTGATCCGAACAATGAAGATTCAATTTCTCAATTACTTGTGAACTTTTTTAACCGTTGTGAAAATGAACCTGATTTCTGGCATACAATAGCCCGTGGCGGCCTTGCACGTGTCAATGAAAAATACACCTGGAAACTTTATGCCGAGCGCATGATGACTTTTGCCCGCATTTATGGTTTCTGGCGCTATGTATCCAATTTAGAACGCATGGAAACAAAAAGATATCTTGAGATGTTTTACAGCCTGCAGTTCCGTCCCCTGGCAAAGAACCTCGAGCCTCACTAATCCAGGAAATAACCATGTTGCCTTTTTATACTGCAACCGATGCCCTGAAAATATTATAAGGGAAGTGTAATTTTTTCAGGCCTATATTGTGGCTTAAATTGGTATGAGAACGATATACAGCTCTGTGCACAAATTGTGAACTCGTTTCCCAACTCCTTGATAATCATCGGCGGTGGGCTGGCCGGCAGCGAGGCAGCCTGGCAGGCTGCCAGGCATGGATGCCGGGTTGTTCTCTATGAAATGAAACCCCGCCTTTTCAGCCCTGCTCACCATTCTCCCTTCCTGGCAGAACTGGTCTGTAGCAACTCAATGCGTTCCGATGCTGTTACTTCTGCTGTAGGGCTTCTAAAAGAAGAGATGCGATGTATGGGCTCATTGATCATTGAGGCTGCAGAACAGACCAGGGTGCCGGCAGGCAAGGCGCTGGCTGTTGACCGTGAAAAATTCGCACAATATATAACAAAGAAAATTGAGGCCAGAAGTTTCATCTCTGTCATCAGGGAAGAAGTCAGGGAACTTCCTGCATCAGGACCGGAAACATCTGCAGTAGTGATTGCCACCGGCCCTCTCACATCTGATGCTTTGACAGAATCACTTGGCCAGCTTACCGGTAAAGAGCATCTTGCCTTTTATGATGCAATTGCCCCGATTGTTGAAGCGGATTCACTTGACAGAAATATCGTCTTCCAGGCTTCCCGCTACGATGCGGGGCCAGGCGATTATCTCAATTGTCCCATGAATAAGTTACAGTATGAAACTTTTATCACAGAGCTTGCCCAGGCGGAAAGAGTACCTCTTAAAAGTTTTGAGAAACAGAAATATTTTGAGGGGTGTTTGCCCATAGAGGTCATGCTGGATCGCGGGCCTGAGACACTACGCTTTGGCCCCATGAAACCGGTGGGTCTGATTGACCCGCGAACCGGCCGGGAAGCACATGCTGTAGTCCAGCTTCGGATGGAAAACAAAGAGGGGACCCTTTATAATATGGTGGGTTTCCAGACCAAGCTCACCTATAGCGAACAGAAACGTATTTTCAGGATGATCCCCGGCATGGAGCGGGCGGAATTCACCAGACTTGGTTCAATTCACCGTAATACCTTCGTTTGCGGCCCCGAACTTCTGTTACCAAGCCTGCAGCTTAAAAAACGCCCTGATCTTTTATTGGCTGGCCAGCTTTCAGGTGTTGAAGGGTATGTTGAATCAACCGCAATAGGACTATTAGCCGGCATAAACGGAGCACGGCTTCTCACTGGGAAAAAACCCGTTGTCCCGCCTCCTGAAACAGCGTTTGGCTCCCTGATCTCCCATTTGACAACTACAGACCCCAAACGGTTTCAGCCCTCCAATATCAATTTTGGCCTCTTCCCTAAACTGCAACAAAAAACACCCAAAAAATTCCGTGGCGAAAAATATGCCAAACGGGCATTGCTGACCTTGAAACAATGGCATACCCGCACTTTTGCTGCAGATTAATTTTCTTTTCCTCAAAAATGGACAAAATGGTTAGTCGTCTTGACGGAAACTTAGGGGTCGGCTTTCCAAACTCAATGATCCCTGGACTGGTTCAACCACCTTATGACGCAACATTTCCTGGATAACTTCTACTAAAGGCAACCCGACAACATTGCTGTATGAACCGTTTATCTTTTCAACCAGGGCACCGCCAGCCCCCTGTATTCCATAAGCACCAGCCTTGTCCAGGGGTTCTCCGCTGAATACATAGGCAGCTGCAATCTCTTTTGCAAAAGGGGCAAAATACACTTCTGTTGTCACCAGCCGGCTGACAGACACCTTTTCTGCCGCATTTTTCAGGCAAAAACCTGTATGGACAAGATGTTTCTGGCCTGACAGGGCAAGCAAGACAGACAGGGCTTTCTCGGCATTCCTGGGTTTGCCCAGAATCCTGCCTCCATATACAACCACCGTGTCAGCTCCCAACACCCAGGATGTATGGTTGCCGCGGGAAACCTCACCGGCCTTATCACATCCTGCCCGCAACGCAAATTCCTCGGGCGTTTCCCCCCCATGAGGTTTTTCATCGATCTGGGCCTCAATGATCTTAAATTCTAGGCCGAGATCCTGTAGCAAGGTTTTTCGCCTTGGTGAGGCTGACGCCAGTATCAACGTGCCGGTTGTCTTAAAAAGCCGTGCAATCACTGCTGTGCAAACTTGATTTTCAACGACTCTTTGTCTTCCTCCCGCACAACGTTGACCATCGCGTTGACCTCTCCCGAGCGTAAGCCCAATGAGAATTCCATCCCCCCCTTTTCTTCTTCTATATGAAGGATTGTCCGCATTATGACAAAAACCTTATCCAGAATTGCAACTGGCGGGACAGGCAGTTTTTCTTTGGAGCCGTTTTTTATTGTGACCTTCAACTCTCCACCCTTCTTCTTAAAAGATAATTTTTCAGCTTTTTGGGTTATGGCATACATGATTGCCAGGGCAAGATATTTGATAGCATCCTCTTCAGGGTCTTTTGAGTCAGCTTCTGCCATACCCTGCATCGCGGCATGAAAATCAGTTTCCATGTAGCAGTCGCACATCTCCTGCAGTTTCAAATGATAATTCAGCCTAATTTTTTCCATCCAGACCTCCTTACTATAAATATTTAATTAGATGGTTCCTGAAATTTCCAGATGCGGTGATTGACATTCGTTTGGTCAATTTATTTTAAAATGCAAAAAGTATTGTGGAGCGCGAAATAACAACCTGTCTTATCTTCAGAAAACTGCGACTTGCGTTATTAAGTAAAACAATCTGAAAAATATAATAAATTGTTCACCAAGCTCTGAAAATTATCTTCCAACCTTTGTTCACATATTTTTGTTGTGGTGAAAATAGAATACTGCCGCATCAGTATTTGTTTTTCAATCATGCTGAGGCCATTCTCTGTTCTGCTGCTCTTCGGCGAAATAACAGAAGCGGTCCCACTCGAATTCCCTGAAGCTCACCGGGCAACGCAGCTTCACCTTGCGCTCATTGATGCCGATCACTTCCCAGTCTCCGCCCCTCGGGCCTCCGGCAATATGTATTTTCTGACCTATAACAAAGGGATATGGTTTAAATAGAATTACCGGGTATTTTGTCATGTTGTCCTTCCGCATTCCTAATAAAAATTAATAAACTACAATAATGTCTTTCTTTGCCCGCCATATTTCCTTTTTCCTTTACAAACAGTAACAAGCGTTGCCCAACTCTTGACAAATGCATATATAAATAGAATACACCAACAACTGGAAAAAAATATTTTTTTCTTTGGCTATATAAAAATTAATCAGGAATCATGGTGCATTATAATGGATAAAGAGTGGTACCTATCTCTTGCAGAGAAGGGTATAGAGAACAAACTAGTACCACAGGATATCTGCCTGCAAGTATTAAGAGACAGCAGGGTTGAACTACTTTCGCTCCTAGATGCCGCTTTTCAGGTACGTAAGCATTATCACGGCAAAGAGGTCACAGTTCATATTATCAACAACGTGAGCAATGGTCTCTGTTCGGAAGACTGTAATTACTGTCCACAGTCCAAGAGCAGTTCCGCCGAGATCGCGGCCTATAGCGAAAAAACGGAGCAGGAGATCGTGGCTGAAGCAAAACAGGCTTATGCAGCCGGCGCCCATCGCTATTGCATGGTGTATGCAGGCAAACGGCCCAGCAGGCAAAGAGCCGAACGCATCGCCCAACTGGTAAGGACCATCAAGAAACAGTATCCAATTGAAGTCTGTGTCTCAGCCGGCATCATGGATGCAGACTGCGTCAGGATTCTCAAGGAGGCGGGGCTTGACCGTCTAAACCATAACCTTAACACTTCAGCAAGCCGATACGGCAAAATCTGCTCCACGCATACCTTTGCAGATCGGGTCAATACCTTAAAAAATGCTCGCAAAGCAGGGTTGGAGGTCTGTTCCGGCATTATTGCCGGCATGGGTGAAACAGCCGAAGAACTTGTGGACTTAGCCCTGATGCTGCGTGATCTGGAGGCAAAATCAATCCCGATTAACTTTCTGCTGCCTATTGCAGGCAACAGGCTGGAAAAGGCGCAGAACCTTTCCCCAGGATATTGCTTAAGGATTCTCTGTCTTTTCCGCTTCCTGAATCCACAGGCAGAGATACGGACCGCTGCGGGAAGGGAATATCATCTTCGTTCCATGGAGGTCATGAGTCTCTATCCGGCTAATTCACTTTTTATGGACGGTTATCTCAATACCAGGGGCAAAAGCAGAAAAGCAACCCTGCAGATGATCATTGATGCCGGTTTCACAATTAAATCAGACAGGTCTGCTGAAGAATTACTGCTGCTTGAAGCAACAGACGCAGATGATGACAATTTTTTAGTGCCAGGGCTGAAATCAGATGCTGACCTGCATCCGGCCAGGAATTAAGAAGGTTTCAAGGAGTCTAGGGTTCAAGGACAATTTTTTATTTATAAAACACTTGTTAAGCGCCACAAGAATTTCTACAACTTATTCTTGCCACGGAATGTTCCTTGCTCATTATTACCCAGATATCACGGCTTCCTGCAAAAAAAATTTTTATATTGCAGTTCACAATTTGCTCCATAATCCTTTTACCCTTTGACCCCTCAACACCTTGGATCCTTGGAACCTTTTAGCCTGATCTTATGCCTCTTTCCTCCTACCTGTGTCCGCCTAGTACGGCAGGGACAATAAAAGAATCTGTGCCACACCTATTAAAAATCCCAGGACAGCACCCACCATTTCAACAAACTTGAACTCCCGCCGCATGATTGAAAACAGGATCTCCTCCAGTTTGTCACTGGAGAAAGCAGCAACCTTCTCTTCCACTATCCTGTGAACATCAAGTTCATCTTCCAGTTCACTGCTCAATTTGTCGATGAGTTCTTCATTGAGGCCGGCTATCTGCTCAAGGAGGAAACGTTTAATCTTTTCAGCCCTATCACCCGACATGAACATGGCCAGCATGGGAAAGGCGCGCGGCAATCTGGTGGCTAACCCATCCTCCAAACGCATGGCAATATGACTGAGAATCTCCTCAGAGGTTGCCTTCTCCTTGAGGTGGGCTGTAAGGTCTTCGACAGAAAGAAGCTCTTCTGATACAACCTGGCCGAGCTTGCGGGCAAAATCTTTCTGCCGCTTGGGGAAGATACCCTGTATGGGAATTAAAAAAATTCTCACCTCATCCCTAGGATGAAAAAGCATCTTGATCGCGATATAGTTGGTCACCCATCCTATAAGCGCACCGATCAGCGGCAATGAATAAATCAGCATAGTAGAACTCCAGCTAACATTGTAAAATTTGGAATTGGCAGATTATAGCCCGGATTATCTGTAAGTGATGAAATTTCGTCACCATTTGCAGATTGCAGCATATTCTTGTCCAAAATCCTCCCGGCTAAAAGCGGGAAAAGGGGAAATATAAAAAAGTCTGGCGGGTTTCATTTCGAAAAATTGAATAGCTGCTGCACAACATTTCTCATTTCCCAGGTATCCCAGTTGTAGGGACCTATAAACTTATGACGCAGGATGCCATTGGTATCGATAAGAAAAGTCTCCGGCACCCCTGTTATCATATAGGCCTCGGTCAATTCCGGGCTGGGATTGGCTAGGACGGGAAAGGTCGCTCCCAGCCCCCGGGCAAAGCTGTTTGCCATATCAAGATCATCGTTGAAGACTATGGAGAGCATTTGAAACGGCTGCCCGGCCATGGCCTTGTTCAGGGCCTCCATTGAAGGCATTTCATCCCTGCATGGCTTGCACCATGTTGCCCAGAAATTCACAAAGACAACCTGGCCCTTCAAGCTGGAAAGCTTCCAGGTCTTGCCCTCTGCATCCTGTAGGACAAAATCCGGTGCAGGTTTACCGATCTCCATCCTCTTGACTCTTCTCTCGCCTGCTATTTTCTCGCATCCAGCGAGCAATAAAAGGGAAAAAAGCGTGCTCAACAACAGTACATAAGCCTTTCGTTTTCTCAGCATTTGTACCACTCTGATTCTTATTTACATGATGAATCCCGGCTTTTTACCTGAAACAAGCCGGGGGCTATCAATTCTTATACTTGATTAATAATCTGGAATCTTTTAAATAATTATGGTTACTCTTTTCTTATTAATGTACAAAATAGGTTATTTTTCAAAGCAAATTTTCTTAATATGGCCCCTCCTCCGGACAAGAGCTCCTCTTCCATTTCAGCAAAAAATGTGCCCATAGACACGCGCCAACTCTCTAAGCTTGTTGCTATGGATTCACCGGAAGCTGTGCATGATGAGGTCCTTCATATCCTGCACCTTATCAATACAGGGTTTGATACTGCACCGGTATCCCGGGCTTTCAGATTTACCGTTGACCTCTATGATGGAAAACTGCAGGAATACAAGGCCTGCAATACACATTACCATAATCTACGTCATATTACAGATACATACCTTGCTATGGCACGGCTCCTTCATGGCGCCCTGCTCAGCGGTGAAGACTTCAGCGACCGTGAAATCTTCCTTGGCCTTACCGGAGCACTTCTGCATGATAGCGGCATGATACAGGAATCATGCGACAGTGAGGGGACCGGGGCAAAGTATACCGAGGAACATGTTCAGATCAGCATGAATTTTGTAACTAAACATGCTGCAACTTTAGGCTTAATCGCTCAGGAAATTACTGACCTGCGTGACATGATCCTGGGAACTGATCTCATGCTTGATTTTGCCTCAATTACATTTTCATCCATCAGGATACAACTTTTGGGGAAAATCCTTGGCACCGCAGACCTCATCGCCCAGATGGCTGACCGGACCTATCTGGAAAAACTGCTTTTCCTCTACCATGAATTCCGGGAAGCAGGGGTGGGCAACTATAAAAACGAGGTCGACTTTCTCCACCAGACATTAGATTTCTTTGAGATCAGCGCCAAACGCTTCAATGAAACCTTGGACAATACCTGCCGCCACATGGCTCCTCACTTTAAAGCCCGCTGGGGCATTAATGAAAACCTTTATATCCTTTCCCTGGAAAATCAACGAAAGTTCCTTGAAAAAATCCTGACAAACAAAAAAACTTCCATTTACCAGGAATTAAAACGAAATGATATAGTGCGGAAAGTCCGCCAGAAATATGGCGATACCGGTTTGGGCGAATAATAGAAATCTGCTTCGTAAATATTATTCTCCCACTAAAGACACCGGCAGGCATGTTTGCCACTAATATTTAATCATATCCAGGATTTTATTCCTGAAAATTACACGGCACTTTCCACAGAGAATCAGCTTAATCTCCTGGTGTACTTCATTCATGAGTTCCTTTTTGCTTTTTCCTCTTCTTATCTCCTGCAGTGCCTTCTCAATTATTCTGTCAGCCGACTCATCTGTATCAGATAGGATACCATCGGACCCGGATATGATTTCCGTCCGTCCAATGTAGAAAATGCCGCCTGGTATTATTTCCATACCACAGATTTGACAGTTTAAACGTTTAAAACCATGCTTCATTTTTTCTCAGGGGGCACTCATTTGTCTTGTTACAACTCAATCACGGCTCATGACAAAATATCAACAGGCCATCATGCATGCTTATCCAGCTAAAATTATCTCTGTCTTCTCACTTGCAATAACATTAAAAAGGGCCCGTTGAATGATATTAACGGGCCCGGTGACACCTGCAACTGCACTGAAATAAATTATTCGCTCAGCGATATATCCACAGAGGGCCGCATGGTAGCGCAGACTGCCAGGGCGCTGTGAATCTTATGCGATTTGAAAGATTCAATCAGCGTCTTATCAGCAGGGCTGCCGGCATCGTAATCTACAAAGGCCTGCTGCTGGATGTTATAATCGAACCTGGGGGCCCACTTTCTGGAACCAAGCCGTGCGGTTGTTGAACAGTTGTCCACCATATAGGCAACACCCTTAAAATGCATATACGGGTTAAGGGAATCCACTGCCTCGATTACCGATTCATTAGCGACCTCGCTTAAACAGTGGCCCTTTTCAATAAGCAGGTCTATCTGGGCCATCATGACCGCACAGTAAAGTCCAGCTGTGAAGGGATTGACCTTTGGCATTGTTCCTGATCGGTTTGCCCTGACCTTTTCCCCAACCTGCCACATGCTGGTACCATCGATCTTGCCCATGGGGAAACGGTCGAATCTTTTCCCGGCCAGATAAACCGAACGTATTTCGTTGCCGCTTGATACCTCATCATATATTTCCAGCAGAATATCAAATGAAGGCTTGTAAGCATGGGAATATATTCTCTCGAAAACCTTTCGCCCCTCTGCGCCAAGCTGTTCATAGACTGCCAGAATACCATCACGGGAAATTGTCCGGCTCAAGGGACCTGTTACATTTTCCACTGAATCGGTAAAAGCCTGCTCTGCACCCATGCCTTCCTGCATGACAAAACGGCGATAGAGCGCTTCCACTATTCCGTGGACAGCACCGAGCAGGATGCCCCGCTCACCGAAAATATCGGAGCGGTACTCATTGCCCAGCGTGGTCATAAAGACATAAGGTGCGCCTATAGCCACAGCCCAACCCAGGGCTTGGTCCGTTGCCTTGCCGTCGATATCCTGTTCAACGGCAAAACTGGTGTTAATTCCTGCCCCGTTGATTTCTCTGCCCTGCACATAAAGTCTGCGGACAGAGGGCCCCATACCCTTGGGGCAGACTCCCACGACATTTATATGTTCAGGGAAATATTGGCCGATGCTCTCCAGGTGCCCCAAGAGAAAACCGTGGGACAGCCCCAGGGTGGCCCCATTCTTCATGCTGGCAAATACTTTCTCATAGTGGTCTATCTGGGCTGCATCGGAGATCAGCAGGAGCACCATATCCGATTCGGCAACCACTTCGTACATTTCACCAAGGGTACCCTTCTCCTCGGAGAAACCAGCCTCCCTCGCACTGGCCATGGATGAACTGCCAGACCGCAGACCGATTTTTACCTTAATGTCGGTATCCTCCAGCGAATCCCTGAGATTTTGAGCCTGGGCCGGGCCCTGGGAACCCCAACCGATTACACCTATCTGCCTGATGCCCTCAAAGGCCCTTGCTAGTAATGGAAATTTATCACGGCCTCCTCGGACGATCATCTCTTGGGTATCAGCAAGGGTGATGATCTCCGTCTCAAAAATATTTGATTTAAAAGTAACGTCCATTGTTTCCTCCTCCATATAATGATAGATGTGTAGAATCTCTTGAAAGCATTTTTAAAGAACCGGTAAAAATAGCAGATAGCTCCTTGAAAAGCCATACTATTTTTAGATCAAAACGAGTTTGTACATTAATTTTCGTAAAAGCCCGGTATAAGAAGCACACGAGAATGCTTAAAGACGGAAGATTCCCTCGCGGCCTGAAAACATACATATGATGGTTGGCCGTCATCAGAAAAGCCTGTCTCTTTGAGAAAAGATCCTGAGAATACAGCAAACACTCCCTGCTTGAAAAACTCATCCCTGCTGCGGTAATCGTAGAGTCCTTCATAGTTCTGGGGCATATTTTTCCACAGTATTTTTTTGCAATGTGTGAGTGGCTCCTGTTGAAGGTGAGGTGGCAGGAAACGGTGCCCGCAGCGCAGCCAGTCAAAAATGAGCAGTTCCCTGAGCAATTCCTGGTCAGGCCGTCCAACGGTCAATTCCAACAAAAAAGAGCTCATCAGTTCCTGGGTTGGGGCCAGGCTGAAAAAACCCTTCTTGCGGACGAGGATAAGAAGGGTTGCAAAAAATGCAGAAATATCCTCCTTGCTTTTCCGGAGGTAATCCCAAAAATTTCTGAAAAACCGGTTATTGAAAAATGCTTCCACGCACTCACCGTACCAGAACAACTCCTCCAGTTCGCCAGCTTCAAGCCACATATTGGCTAATATCTCATAAGGTGGGCACTTACACACCTTCAGACCATAGTCTTCAACTTCTTCACTTATGGGCGTGTCAGGCAGCACCTTCAAAAGGCCCATCTGGATGTAATGGGGCCCGAGATTGAATACATCCCTAAAAGAGCGCATAAAGGATTCCCTGTCCTCATGGGGCAGGCCCAGGATAAGGTCCAAATGAATATGGATGCTATCGAGGGAAGAGAGTCTGCGGATATTTAATCCGAGCTTAGCAAGGTTGCATTTCCTGTTAATGGCTTCCAGGGTTTGCGGGTTTGTTGATTGAATGCCGAGTTCAAATTGAAAACGGCCCGGCTTGACCTGCGCCAGAAAATCAAACATTTCCTCAGTAAAACGGTCCGGCGCCAACTCAAAATGAAACAGTGTTTCCCCCGGCTGTCCGGCAAGAAAACGCCAGATTTCCAAGGCTCTTTGCGGCCGGTCATTAAAAGTCCGGTCGACAAAACGAAGGATCTTGGGGCGGTATGCCAGAATATTCGCAATTTCCTCACGTACCTGGGAAAGAGGGAGGTGGCGGACTCCTTGTTCTGATGCAGATAGACAATATGTGCAGCCATAGGGACAGCCCCGGGATGATTCATAATAGATATGCCTGTTCTTAAGAGGGCCGGCAAAATCATCCGGTCTGTATGGGCTTGTGAAAATTGAAACCTTTGCACAACCATATTTTTTCTGCAGATTATTTTCAGACAGGTCCTGAAAAAAGGATTTTTCAATGCCCTCTATTTCGCCCTCCACAAATGTACAAATTCGCGAGACATCAGGGTCCAGATCCCGGATCAGGGCTCCTGCCTGAGGCCCGCCTAAAATAATCGGCGTGCCTGGAAGAAGCCTTACCAGATCACCGGCTAATCGTTGAATATAGCTGCTGCTCCAAATATAGACAGAAAAAAAGAGTGCTGCGGGCTCGCCGGCTCCAATGTCCCGTAATGTCGGGTAATACGGATCATTAATGGTATATTGTATTATTTCAGTCTGACATTCAGGCAGATTATGCTCCAGAGCAGTCCTGACATAAAAAAGCGCCAGGCAGGAATGGATGAAACGGGCATTAACACCTATCAGTTTTAAAAGCATACGGTTCAAGGGGTCAAGGGTTCAAGGTTTCCAGGGGCCAAGCAAAAAGAATTTACGCTGCAAGCTGACAGCTAATACTAACTTTAGTTCACTTTGGGCATTTTAGACACTTTTCTTTTCTCCTGAGCATGTTTAGTATATCAGGGAATAACAAAATCCTCCTTTTTCATGTTATTAATTTTGCTACAGGAAAAGATATGACAATAAAACATGCAAAGCGCTTTCATAATGTTATTTTAACGGCACTGCTGATAAACATGCTTTTATTACTAGCCTGGTCTGCCGGGGCAGGCCCCCTGACCGCTCCGGTCCATTATATTTCCATGGAATTTGCCCTGCAGTCCCACACACTAAGAGCAAATTCCCGCATCGAGCTGCCTGCAGGTGTAAGTCTCCACCTTGACCTTTCCTCCCTCAATGTATCCCAGGTCATTATCAACGATCAACCGGCAGATTTGCCGCAGGCCGATCAGCCTTACCTCGATTTACAATCGTCCTCAAAAGACCAGGAAATCCTGATAACCTACAGCAAAGAAATAACTCCGGGTTCGTCTCCATCCAACATGATCAGTGAAACAGGGATAACCCTTCTTGACAGGTGGTATCCTCTTGCTGACCACGAAATGTTCTTCAAGCTGACGGCCCACATACCTGTCAATTTTGAATCAGTCTCAGAAGCTGAAGAGATCATCGCCTTTCAGATCAATGACACGAAACAGGTAACATTTCGGTTCCCGTATCCTCTCTTCAGCATTAATTTTATTGCTGGTCCTTATACCGTTGTCCAGGAAGAATTCGGCAAGGGCAAATCACTGTTTGCCTATTTTTTCCCGGAAGACCAAGAGTTGGTACCGGGCTATCTTACCAAGGCCAGGAAGTACCTTGAGCGTTATGAGGAAATGCTGGGCCCCTATCCTTACAGTCGCTTTTCTATTGTCGAGAACAGGTTGCCGACAGGATTTGCCATGCCCACCTTCACCCTGCTCGGCCAGTCCGTGGTCAGGTTGCCCTTTATTGTTGATACCTCCCTGGGCCATGAAGTCCTGCATGCCTGGTTTGGTAACGGCGTCCGCATGTCTCCGCTGGAAGGCAACTGGGTGGAAGGCCTGACAACCTACCTGGCTGACCAGTCCTTTGCCGCCGATGAAGGCAGGGCAGCATCTTACAGAAAAGAACAACTTGTTAAGTTTCAAAGCTATGTCCGGCCTGACATGGATCTTGTCCTACGCAATTTCATCAACGTCGGTCATGGCAACAGTAAAGGGGAGCCCATCCGCGCCGTCGGTTATAATAAATCCTCCATGTTCTTTCACATGCTGCGCAATAAGCTTGGCCCGGACGTATTCACTGCATCGCTGCAAGATTTCTATAAACGTTCTAAGTTCAAGACTGCCGGCTGGACTGATCTCCAGACCAGTTTTGAAAGTGTTTCGGGCATTGATCTCAAGGACTTTTTTTCCCAGTGGCTTGACAGAAATGATGTCCCTGTGCTTGAAGTGCAGCAGCCTGAAATCATAAACAGGGACGGCTATCCGGTTCTTCATTTCAGTATTGTCCAGAAAAATGATAAACCCTATTCACTTGATATTCCTGTAGTTATTAAAACATCGACAGATGAAATCCACAAAACATTTTCAATTGCAGAGCTCAAGTCTTCCTTTGAGGTCCCCCTGCCATCGGTGCCCCATACCCTGATCCTTGACCCGGGATACGACATCATGCGGGAACTGGCACCCTCTGAACTGCCTGCCACCTGGTCACAATTCTTGGGCGCAGAGAACAAGGTTGCTATTCTGCCTTCGGAAAAAGATCGCCCCCTCTACAAATCCTTATTGGAGCAGTTGGTGGAATATGACATCCGAGTTTTACTGCAGGATGAGGTGACGGACATGGACCTGGTTGAAAACTCCCTGCTTTTTCTTGGAACGGAAGGCCGTTGGAGCCGGTCACTTTTTGCGCAACCGGAGCACCCGGCTGCTGGTTTTACACTGGATGTGAGGGGCAATCCCTTGAACCCCGTCCAGGTCGCTGTGCTTGTTTCCGCATCAGGCGCTGAACAGACTGAAATGGTTGTCGCAAAGCTTCGGCATTACGGGAAATACAGCTATATTACCTTCAAGGACGGCCGGCTTCAGGACAAAAATATTACCAAGACTGAATCCGGGCTTGCCGTGGAACTAGTCAACCTGCCGGCCGGAATTGAAACAAGCAAAACATATACGTTTGATGAAATTATTGGCAGGTTATCCCCTTACCAGGTGATTTATATAGGAGAAGGCCATACCAACTATGAAGATCACCTGCTGCAGCTTGAGATTGCCCGGGCCCTTTATGAAGAGGAACCGAATCTCGCCTTTGGCATGGAGATGTTTCCCAGATCAAGTCAAGCGGTTCTCGACCGTTATCTTGCCGGAGAACTTGATGAAAAATCCTTTCTCAAGGAATCACATTATTTCAATACCTGGCGTTTTGATTACCGGTTGTACAGGGATATCATCAATTTTGCCAAGCATAATAACCTGCCGATCATCGCCCTTAACCTGGAAAAAGATGTTGCCAACCAGGTTTTCAAATCCGGGGGCACAGACAGTCTGGGCGCCGAGGATGCAAGCCTCCTGCCTCCTGACCGGAAACTTGACGAGCCGGGTTACCGGGAGAGAATTGAGACAGCTTACATGATGCATGCCGGGGGAGAACAGAATGGGAGCTTCAGCGGTTTCTTACAGGCGCAGGCATTGTGGGATGAAACCATGGCCGAAACTATTGCCGGATACCTGAAAGCTCACCCGCATGAGCGCATGGTTGTCATTGCCGGCAGGGGCCATGTTGACAAGATTAACGCCATCCCACCCCGCGTAGCCCGCCGCCTGCCTGTTTCCCAGGCTGTTGTCGTTAACAGTGCCGGGTTGCCTTCAGAATCAGAAACTGCTGATTTTATCTTCTTTTCGCCGCCGGCAAGCCTCTCGCCCTTTCCATTGCTGGGTGTCATGCTCGAAGACACCGAAAATGAAGCAGGGGTCCTTGTTACGGCTCTTAATCCTCAGGGTCAGGCTTTGGAGGCAGGCATTAAGGAAAAAGACATTATCCTGGCCATCGATTCGCAACCGGTCAATGATGTGGAGGATGTCAAGATTGAGATGCTATACAAGGAAGAGAGTGCTTCGGTCCTGGCGCACATAAAGCGCCGGGTTTTTCTCTTTGGTGACAAGGAGCTCGAAATTGAAGTTCCCCTGAAAGGTACAGAAAACAAGCACAGAATGTAAAAAAATCAAGCAGCCTGACTAATCGCTTCTGCCAGCCGCACGGCCTGGACTGTCTTTCCCACATCATGGACACGCAGGATTGAAACTCCTTTATCGGCACAAAGTGCAGAAATGGCAGCAGTTGCCACATCCCTTGCATCCAGTGCCACGCCTAATAGTTTACCGATAAATGATTTGCGCGAATGACCTATCATTACAGGGCAGCCAAGTTCGGTAAATTCTTTGAACCGCTTGAGAATGGAAAGATTATGGCCGACCGTCTTGCCAAATCCGATGCCAGGATCAATAATAAACCGATCCCGGGCAATTCCATTTTCCTCCACCCATGCCAGTCTCTCTGCAAAAAATTTTTTGATTTCGGACACTACATCACCATATCGTGGATCCACCTGCATGTCAGCAGGGGAACCCTGCATATGCATGATAATAACCGGCACTTCTGTTTCTTTGACCAATGAAAGCATCTCCGAGTCATAACGCAATGCACTGATATCGTTTATGATATCAGCTCCTTCTGCCAGTGCCTTACAGGCCACCTCAGACTTTGTCGTGTCAATGGATATCGGAATAGCAGAGATTTGCCGGATATGACGAATCGCAGGCAAAATCCTATGGAGTTCTTCCGAAATGGTCACCGGCTCGGCAAAAGGACGGGTTGATTCACCACCCACATCAATGATATCAGCACCTGCTTCAATCATAGCCGCAACCTGAGTGGCGATGCTCTCAGCATCACCAAAACGGCCCCCATCTGAAAAGGAATCAGGGGTGACGTTGAGAATTCCCATGACCAGAACTTTGGAGCCGAATTCTAGGTGCATGTTTATAATGTTTTATGCTGGAGATTACCGCAGCCCGGGATCCTATTGACCGCCTGATCCGGTTTCTGCACTTTCTGCTGCAACAGGACTATCATCCTTTCCCTGCTGCTCTGCACCGGGCTGGATATCCTCTTCTCCTTTTGAACCTGACTTTACAGCCTCAATGATGCTCTTGATATCCTCCAGCACAATGGTCTCCCTTTCCAGCAGGGCATTTGCCATATCATGCAGAACCTGGAGATTGTCTGACAGAAGCTTTCGCGCTGTCTCACTGGCTGATTCCACCAGCACTTTTACCTCCTTGTCTATACGGATGGCAGTATCTTCACTGTAATCACGATGCTGGGCGATCTCCCGGCCAAGAAATATCTGCTCTTCTTTTTTACCGTAGGTCAGGGGTCCCATATCACTCATACCCCATTCGCAGACCATCTTTCTGGCCAGGGTGGTAGCCTGTTCAATATCGTTACCGGCACCGGTCGTGATATCTTCAAAAACCAGACTTTCTGCAACCCGACCGCCCAGGAGGATACATATCCTGTTTATCAAATACCCTTTCGAATGTGTATGTTTTTCCTCAATGGGAAGCTGCTGGGTGAGACCAAGTGCACGGCCTCGGGGAATAATGGTAACCTTGTGGATGGGATCAGTATTGGGCAGCATGATGGCAACAAGCGCATGCCCTGCCTCATGGTAGGCAGTGATTTTTTTCTCCTTGTCGGTAATGATCATGCTGCGCCGCTCAGCACCCATCATTACCTTATCCTTTGCCAGTTCAAGATGCTGCATGGTGACCTTGTCATCGTTACTGCGGGCTGCCAACAGAGCTGCCTCATTCACCATGTTTTCAAGGTCGGCCCCGGTAAAGCCAGGTGTTCCCCTGGCAATGACCTGCCAGTCTATATTCTCGGCTACAGCTGTTTTACGGCCATATACCTCGAGAATTTTCTCACGTCCTTTAACGTCAGGGATTGGCACCACAACCTGCCTGTCAAAGCGCCCCGGACGAAGCAATGCCGGGTCAAGAACATCAGGCCTGTTGGTTGCAGCAACAATAATGACACCCTCACTGGATTCAAAACCGTCCATCTCCACAAGAAGCTGGTTCAGGGTCTGCTCACGTTCATCATGGCCACCGCCAAGACCTGCCCCACGATGCCTTCCAACAGCATCAATTTCATCTATAAAAATGATGCAGGGGGCGTTTTTCTTGCCCTGGACAAAAAGGTCACGGACCCTTGAAGCGCCAACACCGACAAACATCTCGACAAAATCAGAACCGCTGATTGTGAAAAATGGCACCTCGGCCTCACCTGCAATGGCCTTTGCCAATAGCGTTTTTCCTGTACCGGGAGCGCCGGCAAGCAGTACACCCTTGGGAATCCTGCCTCCCAAACGGGTAAATTTCTTGGGATCCTTCAGGAAATCTATAATTTCAGAGAGTTCTTCCTTGGCTTCTTCAATGCCGGCGACATCTTTAAAGGTGACCTTCGTTTCACCTTTTTCCATGAGTCGGGCTCGTGTCTTGCCAAAAGAAAGGGCGCCTCTGCCGCCCATCTGCATCTGCCGCATGAAAAAAATCCAGACACCGATGAGGAGCAGCATTGGGAACCAGGAAACAAGGATGGTTACATACCAGGGGGTATCTTCCTTCTGTTTGACTGATATGTCTACGCCGTTTTTGCGCAGCATCGGAATTAGTTCAGAGTCATCCGGAGTGATAGTACGAAAATCATTGCCTCCCCTGAGAGTCCCTGTGATCTGATCGCCTTCAATGGCAACCTTGGTTATGGCACCCGATTCGACACTATTGATAAAATCGCTGTAGGAAATATCTACATGCTGCAGCTGCGGCTTGTTGAACAGGTTGAATAGAAGAATCATGGTCAAGCCGATCACCAGCCACATGCTCAGGTTTTTGTAAAATGTGTTCAAAATTTAGCCCTCATTGCAAGTCAATACGACTTCCGGTTGCATCACCGGTTTTTTAATATTTAAATGAATGTATAAAAGCTTTTACTATAGCAATTTGCGAATAAATAACCACAATTAAAGATAAGTTCAGACTCTCAAAATGTCCAGTCCCTTTTCCCGCAAGCTGCCGGTCCTAAAAATATTCCTGGATTGCCTTAACCTGAATTTCTTTTTCACGAATTGTCTCCAGTGCCCGCAGCATTGACAGGGCCCCACTGGTGGTGGTTGTATAAGGCAGATGATAATCCAGAGCACTCCTGCGGATGGTATAGGAATCCTCGGTGGTCCTGGAACCCATTGAGGTATTGATGATCCACTGGATCTGGTTATCCCGCACCTTGTCCAGCAGGTGGGGGCGCCCCTGGGATATTTTGTTTACCATGGTACATTTCACGTTGTGATCAGCTAAATACGACGCAGTACCACTTGTGGCCAGAATCGCAAATCCCAGATCCAACAGGCGCCGAGCCAAGGGGAGAACAGCAGGTTTATCTGCATCACGCACGCTGATGAGAACATTTCCCTGGGTCGGCAATTTCTGGCCTGCTGCCAGCTGAGATTTGGCAAAGGCAATCCCGACGGAACTGTCAAGACCCATGACTTCTCCGGTAGATTTCATTTCGGGACTCAGAAGGGTATCGACATTGGCAAATCGGTCAAAGGGGAAAACAGCTTCTTTAACAGCCCAATGGTTCACGTCGATCTCTTTTGTCAAACCGAGATCTTTCAGTTTCATGCCCATCATCACTTTGGTGGCAAGTTTTGCCAGGGGTACACCGGTTGCTTTGCTGACAAAAGGTATAGTCCTGGAGGCCCTGGGGTTGACTTCCAGGATATAAAGTTCGTTATTCTTGACCGCAAATTGAACATTCATTAAGCCGATCACATTTAATTCCTGAGCCATGGCCTTTGATGCCACCTTGATTTCTTCTATCATTTCCGGCGAAAGGGAATGGGGCGGCAGCACACAGGCAGAATCTCCTGAATGAATACCCGCCTCCTCGATATGTTCCATGATGCCGCCTATAATGGTAACCTCGCCATCGGAGATGGCATCGACATCAATTTCAACGGCATCTTTCAGGAATTTATCGATCAGCACTGGATGTTCGGAGGAAACAATAATGGCTGATGCCATGAAGTCTCTGATTCCCTTCTCGTTGTAAACGATGCGCATGGCCCTGCCACCAAGGACATAGGAAGGCCTGACCACTACCGGGTAACCGATACGCTCGGCAATGGCAAGCGCCTCCTCCATGGTGCGTGCGGTCCCATTCGCCGGCTGGCGCAGGTTTAATTTCTGCAAAAACTGCTGGAAACGCTTACGGTCTTCTGCCCTGTCAATGGAATCAGGCGACGTGCCTACAATGGGCACTTTTGCTTCGGCCAGGGGAACTGCCAGATTCAAGGGTGTCTGACCTCCGAACTGGACGATAACCCCATCAGGCTTTTCCTGTTCTATAATATTGAGCACATCCTCCCTGGTCAGGGGCTCAAAATAGAGCTTATCTGAGGTGTCATAGTCAGTGCTCACTGTCTCCGGATTGCTGTTGACCATTATGGACTCTATGCCCATCTCCTTCAGGGCAAAAGAGGCGTGCACGCAACAGTAATCAAACTCTATGCCCTGGCCGATGCGGTTGGGCCCGCCACCAAGGATCATGACCTTTTTCACAGAGCTGATTCTGGATTCGTCTTCTGTTTCATATGTAGAGTAATAATAGGGCGTATAGGCTTCAAATTCCGCTGCGCAGGTATCTACGAGTTTATAGACTGGGATCAGGCCCTGTTTGACCCGCAGTTCCCTGATATCAGATTCCGTGGTGCCAGTAAGGTGTCCAATCTGAAAGTCTGAGAATCCCTGCTGCTTGACCTTGCGCAGAAACTCCTTTGTCAAGCCATGAAATCCCGCCTCTGATATGGCGGCTTCTGTCTCGACCAGCTGCTTGAGGTTATTCAGGAACCATGGGTCGATAGCGGTCAGGCTGTAGAGATTTTCAATACTCCTGCCACGCCGTAATGCTTCATACAGGCAGAAAATTCTCTGTGAATTCGGGGTGACCAGTTTTTTCTCCAGTTCCGCTTCCTCCATGGAAGAAAGGGACTCCTTGCCGTCGTTGCCAAAACCCATACGCCCAATCTCAAGGGAGCGCAAACCTTTCTGGAAGGCTTCCTTAAATGTCCGCCCAATGGCCATGGTCTCACCTACTGATTTCATGGCTGTGGTAAGAATGTCCTCTGCTTCGGGAAATTTCTCAAAGGTCCAGCGAGGTATTTTTACCACGCAATAGTCAATGGTCGGCTCAAAGGAGGCATAGGTCTCCCTGGTAATATCATTGGGTATTTCATCCAGGGTATAGCCGATGGCAAGTTTGGCTGCTATCTTGGCTATGGGAAAGCCGGTAGCCTTCGAAGCCAGGGCAGAACTCCTGGAGACCCTGGGATTCATCTCAATAACCATCAGTTCACCATCGAGGGGATTGACGGCAAATTGGACATTGGATCCCCCTGTCTCCACCCCTATCTCACGCATAATGGCAATGGAGGCATTACGCATAAGCTGGTATTCCCTGTCGGTGAGGGTCTGAGCAGGCGCCACAGTCACGGAATCACCGGTATGAACTCCCATGGCATCCATATTCTCTATGGGACAGATGATCACTACATTGTCATTCTTGTCCCTCATGACCTCAAGCTCGTATTCCTTCCAGCCGAGAAGGCTCCGCTCCAGCATGACTTCATCGTTGAGGCTGAGATCGATCCCGGCAGCTGAAAGGGTCTCAAGCTCCTGCATATTATAGGCCACCCCGCCACCGGTGCCACCCAAGGTAAAACTTGGCCGGACAATAATAGGAAACCCGATCTTTTCCGCAACATCCAGGGCATCTTTTACCGTGTGCACAATGGCGCTTTCCGGCACCTTCAGGCCGATTTTCTTCATGGCAGCCCTGAATTCCTCACGCCCCTCGGCCTTGCGGATGACCTTGATATCAGCAGCCAGCAGTTCCACACCGTACTTTTCCAAAATCCCCATTTCCGCCACCCTGATGGCTGTATTCAAGCCTGTCTGGCCACCCAGGGTCGGCAACAGAGCATCGGGTCGCTCCTTAACGATGACCTTGGCCACCATTTCAGGGGTTATCGGTTCAATATAGGTCTTATCTGCTAATTCCGGGTCTGTCATGATGGTGGCTGGGTTGGAATTGATTAAAACCACCTCATAGCCTTCCTCTTTCAGGGCTTTGACCGCCTGTGTTCCCGAATAGTCGAATTCACATGCCTGGCTGATAATTATGGGGCCAGAACCGATTATTAGAATTTTCTTGATATCTGTACGTTTTGGCATTGTTTTTCAGCAGATAATTTTTCTTTTTTTCCTACACGATTATTAATTGTCTCTGATCCACGAACAACTTCAACCCTGAATCCAATTGCTATTTCATCATCTCGATAAAACGATCAAACAGATACAGTGAATCATGCGGACCCGGAGCATTTTCTGGATGATACTGTACTGAAAACGCAGGGAATTTTTTGTGTTTCATGCCCTCCAGGCTGCCGTCATTAAGATTGATATGGGTCAACTCTACTTCTTCCGGATCAAGGCTTTCCAGATCTACGCAGAAACCGTGATTTTGTGATGTTATTTCAATACGCCCTGTTTCCAAGTCCTTCACCGGCTGGTTGGAACCACGATGGCCGAATTTCAGTTTATAGGTTTTGCCGCCATAGGCCAGGCCAAGAAGCTGATGGCCGAGGCAGATACCGAAAATAGGTTTTTTGCCGAGCAGCTCCCGAACAGTTTCCACCACCTTTTCAACCGCTGCAGGATCACCAGGGCCGTTTGACAGGAAAATGCCATCAGGTGCTAATTCCAGAATAGTCTCCGGTGTTGCACCGGCAGGAAGCACCTGGAGAGTGCAACCCCGCTCTGCAAGGATCCTTAGCTGGTTGTACTTCAGGCCATAATCTAAAACAACAACCTTGTACCTGCCACCGGAAGCGGTTGCAAATCGTTCCCCCGGGCTGGGGCCGGTCTCAGACCAGCCATATGGGTCATGACAGGTGACTTCTCGGACCAGGTCTCTGCCAACCAGCCCTTCGGATTCCTGTGCCATCTTGATCAACCGTTGGGGATCAAGCGTTTCTGTGGATACCACGCCTTTCATGGCTCCAGCCTGACGTATATGCTTGGTCAAGGCCCGGGTATCTATGCCTTCAACTCCTAAAATGGAATACTGTTGCAAAAAAGCAGCCAGAGTCTCTGTTGAACGGAAATTGCTGGGTATAGCATTGTATTCCTTTACCAGTAAGGCTTCAGGCTGGATACGGGATGACTCCATATCTTCCATATTGATACCGTAACTGCCTATAATGGGATAGGTCATGGTGACAATCTGCCCCTTGTAGGAAGGGTCTGTGAGTATCTCCTGATACCCAGTCATTCCGGTGTTAAAAACAATTTCACCAAAAGCCTCCCCTGCCCCGGTAAAAGACTCGCCTTCAAAAATGGTTCCATCCTCAAGAGCGACAAGCGCTTTCATACCTTTTCCTTCTTATTCCTGTTTTAGAATTCTTTTTTGTCGGCTTTTTTGTAACCGCGATGTGTATACAAAACAAATCAATTTCTTCACTGAGTTAGAACCTCTTTAACAAGAAGAGCCTGTTTCCTTGCTGCTCCCTGCTGAGTGGCGGCAATTTCCCGGGCCCGTCTTGAGGCAGTATCGTATTCTTCCGGGTGGTCCATAAAGTACAGAATGGATTCTGTCAAGGCTTCCGGACTGCTCACTGGAAACCCTCCACCAGCTGACTCAAGGAGTTCAGCGGCATCACTGAAGTCCTTCATACTGGGACCATAAAAAACAGGTTTGCCCAAGATTGCCGCTTCCATAATGTTATGACCGCCGCGTTCAACAAAACTGCCGCCACAGAAGATATAAGAAGCGATTGAATACAGTCCTGCAAGATCACCCATGGAATCAACCAGTATGGTGTCAGTTTTGCGCTCAGCATCTTTTACGGTGCTCAAGCGTTCAAAAGGAACTTGCTTCTGTTTCAGCATCCCTTCCACTTCGTTCAAGCGCTGGAGATGCCTTGGAGCCACAACCCAGATTAAATCCTGCATACCTGTAGCCTTCTTCAGGTCCTGGAAAACGGCCAACAGCATTTCCTCTTCCCCGGTATGGGTGCTGCCTGCAACCAAAAGAGGTTGTCCTGGGTATAAATTCAACCAGGCGCGGTACTGCTCCTGACTTTCCAACACCAGATTCTCCATGTCCTGATCATACTTGGCATTACCAAGCACTCTCACTTTTTCAGGTTCTGCCCCCAAGATCATATACCGTTTTGCATCTGAGAGCCGGACTACAGAAATCATGGAAAAACATGATAAAATTTTTGCAATGAAGCCTTTGAGCAACTGATAACGCTGGAATGAGCGCTCGCTTAGCCTGCCGTTCAAGAGAACTAGTTTTACCCCTGCTCTTTTGGCTTCAAACAGAAAAGCGGGCCATAATTCAGTTTCCAGACAGATATAGAGTGTAGGCCTGATCTTTTGAATTGACCTGCCAACCATACCGATAAGATCGAGCGGGGCATAAATACAGCGGACCTTCTCCAGTCCGGGTTTTCTGGCGACTTCCATGCCCTGCTCTGTCATTGTTGAGAGGACAAAACCAGCTTGCGGCAAGATTTTGACCAGCTCTTTTATCAATATCTTGGCCAGCAGAACTTCACCAACTGACGCGCCATGCAGCCATATTGTCAGGTCATCTTCCTGTCTTTGCCCTGTAACTTTCAAAAATCCAAATCTCTGCCCCAAGCCTTGCCGATACCGCCCGGTACAAAGGCTGTACACGAAAAAAAAGGGAAATAGTATAACAAAAGTCAGCCAGCCTAAAAGTTGATAGAGTCCGTAAAGCAACGGTATATGCAACCTGGTTTGAAAATTGAATTTTTATGGGCTTAAGAAAAATCGTGTCATTTAACCCTTTATCCCTTTTTTCGTCAATCAAATTATGGGATTTAAGGCCTAGTTTTACTTGACAATAGGCTTATGGCTTTGTAAGCAAAGCAAACATTGTATAAATGGGGTTCGCTATACAATAATTGTTTATTGGGCGGATAATTTTTTTTCGGCAACCAGACAAATTAGTTAGGTCTAGTTGTCGGATGAATAAGGAGGAGGTTTATGAAATACTATCTGGTTGCACTTATTATTTTTTTAACTGCACTCTGCAACAGTACAAAAGGGGAACTCATGGCTGCTGAGACACAACTTGATGATGGTTTGTATGCAAAGATTATTACTGCAAAAGGTGATATTACCCTACTACTTGAATTTGAAAAAACGCCTCTGACCGTTACGAATTTTGTCGGCCTGGCCGAGGGCACAAAGGACTTCAAGGATTCAAAGGGCAGGACCAGCGGCCGTTATTATGACGGCCTAAAATTCCATCGGGTAATCAATAATTTTATGATCCAGGGCGGCTGCCCTCTTGGATCAGGCTCAGGTGGTCCTGGCTATAATTTCCCCGATGAATTCGATCCAAGTCTGAAACACGACCGCCCGGGTATCCTATCCATGGCAAACGCTGGGCCCGGCACAAACGGCAGCCAGTTTTTCATCACCCATGTTCCTACTCCCTGGCTCGACAACAAGCATACTGTTTTCGGGCATGTAGTTTCCGGCCAGGATGTAGTCAATGATATTAAGCAGGGCGATATCATAACACGCATAGAAATAATCAGAGTCGGTGACAAGGCAAAAGCTTTCAAGGCAGACCAAGAGTCTTTTGAGACACTGTTGCATGAATTAGACAAAAATAAGGCTGCTAAGGAAAAAGAAAGTCGGGAAAATGAAATGGCCATTATTAAAAAGAAATGGCCCAATGCACAAACCAGCGATTCAGGATTGATGTATGAGGTAATCGCTAAAGGCAGCGGTGATGGCAGACCCAGCCCAGGAGATATTGTGAGCGCACACTATACAGGGATGTTTTTGGACGGCCGCAAGTTTGATTCTTCTGTAGACCGTGGTGAGCCAATCCGTTTCCCGGTTGGCAGGGGCAGGGTAATCAAGGGTTGGGATGAAGCGCTCCTTGATATGACAAAAGGCGAAAAAAGAATCCTCATCATACCGCCACAATTGGCCTATGGACCACAAGGCCGGGGACCGATCCCGCCAAATTCCACCCTTGTCTTTGAAGTTGAACTGCTCGATTTTTGAGAGCAGGATTACAGCAGAATACTTAAATCGGCAGTTATCAAGCGCCGGTTGGCAGATATAAAAAAGAGTTTACTCTGAATGCTGCCAGCTGGCAGCAAATAGCTTTTGCCTAATACTTCAGCCCCACCCTTTGCCTCACAAGGTCTAGGGTTGGGGCTGCTTTTTCTCTTGCCTTGAGAGCCCCATGAGCCAGGATCTTTTTGAGCGACTCCTTGTCCTGTAGAAGTTCGGTCCGTCTCAAACGGGCTTCCTGAAAGTAATCCTCAATGAGTGCTACGAGCTCCTGCTTGATGTAGCCATAAGCTGCACCACCCTCCACATAGAGTTTTCTTACCTCAGCTAAACGGTCAGCCGGGGAAAAGAGTTTGAAAATATTGTAAAGATTGCAGGCATCAGGATTCTTGGGTTCCTCCACCGGTGTGGAGTCCGTCTGGATTGCCATTACCTGTTTTTTCAAGTGCTTGCCTTCTGAAAATATTGGTATGGTATTTCCATAGGATTTTGACATCTTCTGACCGTCGATCCCGGGAACTGTGGCCACACTTTCTTCGATGGCGGGTTCAGGGATAACAAAGGTCTCACCAAAAACATGATTGAAGCGCATGCCGATATCGCGGGCAACCTCAAGGTGCTGCTTCTGATCCTTACCCACCGGCACAACCTCAGCCTGATAGAGCAGAATGTCAGCCGCCATCAAAACCGGATAGGAAAAGAGACCATGGCTTGGCGCAATACCCTTGGCAATTTTATCCTTGTAGGAGTGGCAACGCTCAAGAAGACCCATTGAGGTGAGCGTCGAGAGTATCCAGGTCAACTCGGTGACTTCCGGAACATCTCCCTGCACCCAGAATATACATCTGTCAGGATCGAGCCCCAGGGAAATAAAATCTGCCGCAGCCTCCAGGGTGCCTCCCGCCAGTTTCTTCTGGTCGTGCACCGAGGTCAAGGCATGGAGATTGACAATGAAGGCATAGAGTTCTCCCTTTTCCATATTGCGGATCATGGGAAGCATCATGCCGAAATAGTTACCAATGTGAAGTTGACCCGAGGGCTGGATGCCGGAGAGGATCTTCATGTGTTATCCTTTTTCGATTCCAGAAATTAGTAATTATCAGAGAAGGTAATTTTCTGTGCCGGTTTCACAGGTTACAATTCTACCAGGTCACATCGCTTCATTGCAGAACACTCCGCCTCCGGCGGCTTTAAAAAAATCGCAATTCTGTTTTCGTTTACTCTTTGAGTTACAGACAACTTGTCTAAATCATTCTTATTCTCTGCCAACTGTGCTCTAGTACTGTCATTTAACTCAAAACCTTTTTAATGACCGTAGCTTTTTTAATGCTAATAACCTATTCGGCGGGATGATAAAAAAAAAGGAGGACACGGGCAACTACTTTTCCGCATCCTCCTTAAAGTAATACTTTAATAACGCTCGAACAGGAAATTTGCCGAAGCTTATTTCACCTCTTCAAAATCTGCGTCAACTACATCCTCGTCGGTCTTGCCTTCTCCTGCCTGACCTCCGGTTTCAGGACCACCCCCTGCCTGCTGGCCGGCCTGCTGATCCTGTGTTGCCTGTGCATACATGATCTCGGCCAGTTTATGTGAAGCCTGGGTCAGGGAGTCAATGCCCTTTTTCATTTCATCGACATTGTCACCCTTTTCAATTACCTTTTTCAGGGATTCGATCTCCTGCTCAACCTTAGACTTGGTTTCAGCGTCGACCTTATCACCGAGATCTCTCAGGCTTTTCTCGGTGGCGTAGACCAGAGAATCGGCCTGATTCCTTGTTTCAACAACATCCTTGCGTTTTTTATCCTCTTCAGCATGCAGTTCAGCATCCTGCTGCATCTTCTTTATCTCATCCTCGGATAAGCCGCTTGAAGCCGTAATCTTAATAGACTGCTCCTTGCCCGTACCCATATCCTTGGCAGATACATGCAGAATACCGTTGGCATCAAGGTCAAAGGTCACCTCGATCTGTGGGACACCGCGCGGTGCCGGGGGTATATCTGCCAGCTCAAAACGGCCAATAGTCTTATTATTGGCTGCCATTTCCCTTTCTCCCTGCAGAACATGGATAGAGACGGCCGGCTGGTTATCCGCGGCCGTTGAAAAAATCTGGCTCTTCTTTGTCGGCACCGTAGTATTTTTTTCTATAAGCTTGGTAAATACTCCACCCAGTGTCTCTATACCCAGGGAAAGCGGGGTCACATCAAGAAGCAGAACATCTTTAACATCTCCCCGGAGCACTCCACCCTGGATGGCAGCGCCTACTGCAACAACCTCATCCGGATTCACGCCTTTATGGGGTTCCTTTCCGAAAAGCTCTTTAACCTTCTGCTGCACCTTTGGCATGCGCGTCATACCGCCAACCAGGATAACCTCGTCGATATCGGAAGCGGAGATACCGGCATCTTTCAAGGCCGTCTTACAGGGCTGCACGGTTCGGTCTATCAGATCCTCCACCAAACTTTCAAGCTTAGATCGTGTGAGTTTGATATTAAGATGTTTGGGACCAGAGGCGTCAGCAGTAATAAAGGGCAGGTTAATGGTGGTTTCCATGGTGGTGGAAAGCTCCATTTTTGCCTTTTCGCCTTCTTCCTTAAGACGCTGCAGGGCCATTTTGTCACTGCGCAGGTCAATACCCTGATCGCGCTTGAATTCATCTGCAAGCCAGTTGACGATGCGCATGTCAAAATCCTCACCACCCAGGAAGGTATCACCATTGGTGGATTTTACCTCAAACACGCCGTCACCGATCTCCAGGATGGATATATCGAAGGTCCCGCCGCCAAGATCAAAAACCGCAATTTTTTCTTCACCTTTTTTGTCAAGTCCATAAGCAAGAGAGGCTGCAGTCGGTTCATTAATGATCCTCTGCACGTTCAATCCTGCAATCCGCCCGGCATCCTTGGTTGCTTGACGCTGACTGTCATTAAAATATGCGGGCACTGTCACAACAGCATCTGTGACCTTTTCACCAAGATACTCTTCAGCGGTCTGTTTCATTTTTGTGAGAACCATGGCGGAAATTTCTGCCGGAGTATACACCTTGCCTTCAACCTCCACGGCAACTTCACCATTTTTCCCCTCAACAATTTTAAAAGGGCTAACCTTTATGGATTTGGCCACCTCAGGATCTGTAAATTTACGGCCTATCAAACGCTTGATGGCATAAAGTGTTCTCGACGGATTCGTCACTGCCTGGCGTTTTGCAACCTGACCAACCATACGCTCGCCACTGTCAGTAAACGCTACCACGGATGGTGTTGTCCTGTTGCCTTCGACATTGGCTATTACCTTTGGGTCCCCCCCCTCCATGACAGCAACACAAGAGTTTGTCGTGCCTAAGTCAATACCGATTATCTTGCTCATTCTTAAATTCTCCTTTTATATAAATATCAGCTTATTTGTTGTAATAAAACCTGTTATTCTAGTTCTTCTCTTTAAGGAAGAGACTCTTTTACAAATTACAATGTGCACGATCTTTTTATTGTCAAGCCCCTGAACCAAGCGGCTTGGAAACGACAACCTTTGCA
>Ga0209536_100000447_pt1 | contig 66819 bp, 61 predicted proteins | sample DeeMarSeWOR28_12_FD_187461 | JGI IMG/M metagenome (GOLD analysis project Ga0209536, IMG submission 187461) | Marine sediment microbial communities from White Oak River estuary, North Carolina - WOR-2-8_12 (SPAdes) (version 2) | ecosystem: Environmental > Aquatic > Marine > Intertidal zone >...
CATATCTCAGATCCTATATCCAGCCTCAAGCCTCCAGTCTCCTTGTCTGACATCCCACATCCCGTATCAAATCTCACGGCACCAGCGCAAAAACCACATCCATCACATTCGTCCCGGTTGGACCGGTGATGATCAGATCTCCCAGCGGTTTAAAATAATTATAAGCATCATTATTTCGTAAATATTCCAGAGCATTCAGTCCTTTCGCTTCTCCCCGCTTAAGCGTCGTGTGGTCCACCATAGCACCGGCCGCATCCGTGGGTCCATCTGTTCCATCTGTGCCGACGCTGACACAGATGTAAGGTTGGTTAATATGCGTTAAAGCGACTGCCAGGGCAAGTTCCTGATTTCTTCCCCCTTTTCCGGATCCCTGAATTTTGACAGTTGTCTCTCCACCAAGCAACACACAGGCAGGTTTATTGATCGGTGTACCCGTTGATTGGATTTCTTTTATAATCGAACCAATGACCTTCGCAATTTCTTTCGCTTCACCATCAAGCATTGAGGTTAGAATGATTGTATTAAAACCAAACGACTCAGCTATCTCTTTTGCTTTATTGAGTGATAGTCGGTTATTTCCGATGACAATATTTTTAACTTTCTCAAGTTCCTTATCATTTTCTTTTGGCGTTTCTGCTATTTCCCCAGATACGCCCTTTTTCATGTGCCGAAGTATGACAGACGGTATTTTTTCAGTTACCTCATATTTATCTAAAATACCTAATGCGTCAACATAAGTACTTGGATCGGAATTCGTCGGCCCTGAAGCAATCACTGACAGATCATCACCAATGACATCAGAAAGTGCAAGAGTTACACAACGGGCCGGATAAATCTTTCGCGCTAACTGACCACCTTTGATAAGGGAGATGTGTTTTCGAATACAGTTTATTTCGTGTATCGTTGCACTGCATTGTAGTAGTATGGAACTTAAATTCTGAAGATCATTGAGGGTGATTTCAGGGGGAAGGCTCTCCAGCAGTGCGGATCCTCCTCCGGTTAATAATACAAATACGAGATCATTCTCTGTGAGATTGTCCAGATTATGCAGAAGTATTTCAGTTGATTTTAGTGAATTTTCATCAGGGACAGGATGAGCAGCTTCATGTATTTTAACTTTATTTAATTCTGCAAGATGCTCATATTTGACAATAATATCTCCGCTTTCAAGATTTTCACCTAATAACTCTTCCACCGCCTTTGTCAGTGGTGCCGCACCCTTGCCCGCCCCACATAATAATATCCGGTCATAGTCAGACAGATCAATTTTTACATTTCCGGAAATATCAAGTATATTCCCAGTCCGGATAATCTGTTCACGGATTAATTGGTAGGGGTCAACTGCATTCAATGCTGCCTTGATAATATGGTCGGTAGTTTTTCTTAATTCCTCCGTCATGTTTTATTATCCTCCTCAACGGCTGACTCTATCTTTTCAAAAATACTGGGGATTGCCGCCACGACACGATTCCAGGTTGGAATCGACTGCACCTCAAATGGATTTTCAAGAAATTGTTCGCTTGCATGCGTCAAACATTCCCGGAATGTTTCAACCGCAACACCTTCAGCATGCCGGTCAAACTCTAAACCATTGATCAGTGAATCATGATCGTATTTTGTTATGAACTCCTGTGCTATTCTTAGATAAGCAGAACTGAGGGTATTAAAAAATTCCCGGTTCAGAATATTGCCCATACTTGCCAGGGTCGAGAAAAGCATCAAAATGATATCAACCGCCATTTTTCCCAGACCACCCTTCATATCACCTGCCACTAGATTTGAGTGTTTATGATCAAAAAGATCAGCCAGATCTACCTGACAGATTCTTTTTTTCGAACTGTTTCGATACACTTCAGATAACACACCGATCTCCAATCCCCAGTTATAAGGTAGACGACATCTTCTAACCAGATTATTTACAATAGCGAACTCTCCGGCCAGTGGATACCTGAATGCACGTAAATACCTGATGAAATCATTGCTCGCAATTAGAAGGGAGAGAGCCTGAATGAGTGGAAAGACAAGTAGCCGGGTTACCCGGCCATGCATTTTTTGTGATATCCGGCTGTAGTAACCTTTACTGAATTCAAAATCACAACCCGGATGAACTACCGGAAAAATCAGCCGGGCAAGCATCAGACGGTTATATGTAAGAATGTCTGCATCATGCAGGGCGATAGCAAAGGTGTCCCGCTTGGAAAGAACATATCCAAATGCCAACCAGGCACCACGTCCCTTACCCTGAGGACCGGCTGAAATTTCATGTTTATCAAGCAGCCGCATCACTGATTTCATTTTCGGGCCATCGTTCCATATAATTTTGATATCTTGCGGTAATTGTCTGAAAAATTTTTTAGCAAAATTGAATTCGTCCCGGTTTGCCCTGTCCAGTGATACGACAATTCGTTTTACATAATCCGCGGATTTGAGCTCCTCAAGAATATTCGGTAAGGCATCGCCTTCCAGTTCCGAAAATAAGGAAGGAATTAATAATGCGACAGCGCGTCGCGGAGTAAATTTCCGAAGATCCGCTTCCAGTTTTTCCAAACTCATCATGCTACCTAGTGAATGAAACGTAGTAATATGATTATCCTGAAAAAAATCACTCATTATTGCCTCCGCTTTCTAAAAATGTAGTCAGGGATTGATTCCATCCCTGAGGACCGATCCCCGGGCTGTATCTGACATTTTCCAGTGTCTCCCGGCGTTCGTAAGAACCATCGTGTTTTTTAACCAAAAATGAATAGTCTGCCTCTGCAAGCATAGCAAAATCATTCAGACTATCTCCCAGTGCAATTGACTGAAGATCGGAACGCCCTGAACGTAGCCTAAACCCCTCCATGATGATTTTTACAGCTTCTCCCTTATCAACATCGCTGAGAAGATGCATAAATCGACCACCATACAAAATTTTTAAACCATGCACAGCAATCTCAGACCTCAGAATTATCTCTGCCTTCTCATCAAAGAAAAGAGGAATCGAAAACTCGCGGGTTAGTGCCATTTCCACTTGCTTAGCTGGTAATGCTGTCATTTCACCAATTTCAGATTTTGAGGTATTATGAAAGCCGCGAATATGGTAGCGATGTTTATCTGATATCGAATTCAATATTGTCTCAATTTCGTGATAAGTTTTTCCCAACGTATAGCGGTCGTAATCACCCGCCAGATCCTTGTCACCCAGCCCCTGAAAATAGCCGATTGGCGTAAATATCGCGGATCCATTTTCAACAACAAACGGATAACCACTCAGTCCCAGTTGTTCCTGATAGTAAGACATCTCACGTCTTGTTTTGCTCGAAACCAACACAAGAGGTATCTGCTCATCTTTAATCTTATTAAGTGCGGGAAGTGCTGAATTAAAAGAATAGGTATGATAATCTAATAATGTACCATCCAGGTCACTGAATATGATGTAAGGCCTTGTCATTTTGAGAAGGTTCCTTTGCCGGTCAGTCAGCTTCGGTATCCTTTTGTGGCCTGTACAGAAGAATCGTTCGTCCCAATAACTGAACGACTTCCGTGTCTTTCAATGTGTTGAGTTGAGATGCGATCTGCCTTCTATCTACATTGCAGGTATCAAGTACCTTAACCTTTACAAGATTTTTATTGTTAAATGCTTCATCAATAAAATGTTCAACATTCGACGACATGCCCTCACGCCCTATTGTCACCGTCGCCTTTATCTGATTTGCCTGAGAACGCATCAGTTTTTTTTCTTTTCCGGATAACATCTATCAAATTTTCCTTTATTAAGATACTAAAAATAAAAGTATATAAAATCAAGTCGATCTTTGAGCTTTCTTAATCAATTGATTTTTATTTTCACCCCGATTATATTGGAGCAATAGATTTGTAATTCCGTATCTTCAAATTTATGATGAACTCAAAAATGTCATTTCGAGTCTTCCTTGCAAGGAAACCGAGAAATCTTAGATCTTTGTATCGCATTCAATTAAGATTTCTCAATCCCTCTTAGAAAAGAGGTCCTTCGAAATGACGGTCCATATCAAGTTAACCTTCACAAATTTGGCAGAGATTAGAATAATATTATGGGAGCATAATAATGATTAAAGAAAAAATCAATCAAGCGATCGAAATACTCAAAGAAGAAAACATTGACTGTTGGCTGACTTTTGTCAGAGAATCAGGCACAACACCCGACCCTGCAATGGATACCATTGTAGGTACAGGTGTTACCTGGCAATCTGCATTCATTATAACATCGAAAGGTGAATCGATTGCGATCGTCGGCAGTCTGGACAAGGCAAATCAGGAGACGCACGGATACTATTCAAATATTATCGGATATGTTGAATCGATTAAAGACGATTTGATCAATGTCTTAAACAAAATCAATCCCAATCAAATTGCATTAAATTATTCACTCAACTCTTCAACGGCGGACGGCCTAAGCCACGGCATGTTTCTCCAGTTAATGACCTATTTGAAAGATACTCCCTTCCCAGATAGATTGATTTCCTCAGAACCCATATTAAATAAACTTCGGGGACGTAAATCTGACTCAGAAATTGAAAAAGTAAAACATTCAATCGACATCACACTTAACATGTTTGATCAGGTTGGCCAATTTATTGCACCAGGTAAAAGTGAAAAAGAGGTTGCCAACTTTCTAAAAAATCTGGTGGAAAATCAGGGAATTGGTCTGGCCTGGGATCCTGATCATTGTCCTGCAGTCTTTACCGGCCCGGAGACAGCCGGTGCCCACGCCGGACCAACCGACCGCCAGGTTCAAGCGGGACATGTATTAAATATTGATTTTGGAGTCAAAATCGATGGTTATTGCTCCGACCTGCAGCGATCATGGTATATTCTAAAAGATGGTGAAGAAGATGCACCAGATGAAGTGAAAAAAGGTTTTCAGGTTATATTTGATAGCATTACTACGGCTGCAGAAGCTATAAAACCAGGAAAAACAGGTCTGGAGATCGATACAATTGCCCGAAACCACATCGTTTCAAATGGTTATGATGAATACCCGCATGCTCTTGGACATCAAATAGGTCGGGAAGCCCATGACGGTGGTGCTTTACTGGGCCCAAAATGGGATCGATATGGTAATCTTCCGGATATGCCGCTCGAAGTAAATCAACTCTTCACGATAGAACCTCGTCTCACAATAGAAGATTACGGAATTGCCACAATTGAAGAGATCATTGTAATAACCAATGACGGTTGTGAATTTCTCTCCAACCGCCAAACAGAAATTTTCCTAGTAGGGGCGGGTTCCTAACCCGCCCCGCTGACACGACTGAAGATTTTCATGCTGTTTTTTGGCGGGTTCCTAACCCGCCCCGCTGACACGACTGAAGATTTTCATGCTGTTTTTGGCGGGTTCCTGACCCGCCTCACATATCCCGGCTCAAACGTATCATTATGAATAAACAGCAAGACACAAAATTCAAAAATCAATATATTCTTTGCCCCTTAGCGACTTTGCGTGAGATAATATAAATAAAGGAAACTATATGAAAAGACGTGAATTCATCAAAAAAGGCGCCGTTGCCGCAGGTGCTGCCACCCTGATTAGCCAGTCAAACGCTGCCTCAAAAACCCTTAATAACTCTCCCGATATACCGGGATCTCCCGTTGTAATTGCCAGCGCAAATGGCCTGCAGGCGGTTAAAAAAGCCTATGATATTATTGACGTTGGTAATGATGCACTTGATGGTGTTATTGCTGCTGTAAATCTGGTAGAGGATGATCCCAATGATCACTCGGTTGGATTAGGGGGATTGCCTAATGAGGATGGTATAGTTGAACTCGATTCCTGTTGCATGCATGGACCAACCCACAACGCGGGTGGAGTTGCTGCTTTACAGAATATTCGTAATCCCTCCAAGGTGGCAAGGCTGGTTATGGAACGGACTGACCATGTCTTGCTCGTGGGCGAAGGTGCCCTCAAATTTGCAAAAAGACATGGCTTTCATGAAGAGAATCTCTTAACAGATCAAGCACGCCAATTATGGCTCAAATGGAAAGAAAATCTTTCTGATAGAGATGATTGGCTTCCACCAATTGAAGAAAAAGAAAATCACTCTCAACTATCCACAGAACGCATTACCGGAACAATTAACTGCAATGCCCTTGATCTTAAAGGTAATCTCTCCGGAGTAACGACAACCAGTGGATTGTCGTATAAAATTCCGGGTCGCGTCGGTGACAGTCCAATAATCGGTGCCGGACTTTATGTGGACAATGAAGTAGGTGCCTGTGGCTCTACCGGTCGTGGAGAGGAAAACCTGAAAAATCTCAGTTCATTTATGGTGGTCGAATTTATGCGCATGGGGCAATCCCCACAGGAAGCATGTCTGTCCATTTGTAAACGAATTGTCGATCATGCAAAAGTCAGATCTTTAAAAGATAAAAATGGCCGGCCCACGTTTAACGTCAAATTTTATGCAGTTAATAAAAAGGGAGAATTTGGATCCGCAGCTATAAAAGGTCCCTATAAATATGCCGTTTGCGATAAGAATGGCCCCCGACATGAAGAAGGGGCTTTTATTATAGAAAATGAATAATCAAAAATCGAAGTCCCCACTCTCCTTCAAAGGAGAGGGGTTTGGGGGTGATGTCCTTTATTCAACCATGCGAAAGCTTCAACAAACCTGATGACAACTATTGTTCCTGATACTTCTTTTCGACTACATATCCTGCCAATTTCTCCAACGTACTATCCGGAATATTCGGGAACGCCGGCATCAATAGCGCACCGTTTCGCACAAGTTCAAAAACCTCCCTTTCAGAAGCATTACTACCTGAAATATCAGGGTAAAGCAATCCCTCCCCTTTGCCACCCTTTCCATGACACTCCTGACACACTTCCTGGTACACAATCGCAGGATCAGAGGTTAACGGTATATAATCATTATCCTGACCTGTCAAAAGTAAAAAATTAACCAGAGCAAAAACCGCAATCATTAATATGATAAAAGGATACCATCTTTTCATTTTTTTCATTTTTTATTTGAAATCGCAAATTGGTACGACGCGCAGCGTCGAACCAATTTTCAACTCACCCCAATCGTTCAGCGATAATCTCAGCAAAATCTTGCACCGGCAATTCTGAATCTAATTCACCGCCTGCATCACGTAACATCGTTAAACAAAAAGGACATGCAGTACATATCTTATCTGCCTGTGTCTCTTCCGCCTCCCGAAATCGTTCTCTGCGCACCGATTCTTTTCCTTCTTCTTCTTCCTTCCACATATTTCCGCCACCGGCACCGCAACAAAAACTGCGGTTCCGGTTCCGATTCATTTCTAAAATATGAATACCTGCTTTTTTCATTCCCTGCCTCGGTTGATCTATAATATTATTATGTCTGCCCAGGTAGCAGGGATCATGAAAGGTTATGTGCTCTTTATTCTCCGGATTTAATTTCAATTTGCCATCACTAAGAAGCTCGTCAATAAACTCAGAGTGGTGAATAACGTCATAATAACCGCCAAACTGAGGATACTCATTTTTTAGTGTATGTAAACAATGAGGACAGGTCGTGACAATTTTATTGACATTTGCTTTGTTCAATGTTTCAACATTTGATTCTGCCATCATGGCAAACAAATATTCGTTTCCGGTTCTGCGTGCACTATCCCCTGTACAATTTTCTTTTCCCCCGAGAACAGCAAAGTTAACGCCGGCTGCATTAAGAATTTTTGTGAAAGACTGTGCAATTTTCTGTCCTTTTTGATCAAAAGCACCTGCACAGCCTACCCAGTAAAGAATATCAAAATTTGTATTTTCATCCACAGTTTTAACATCCAGACCAGGTATCTCTTTTGCCCATTCCATCCGGTCTTTGTTCATATTCCACGGATTCCCATTTCTCTCCATTCCATTAAAGGCATTTTGTAATTGTCCGGGGAATTTTGCCTCCATCAGAACACGGTCCCGTCTGATATTTAGAATATCATACATCGGTTCATTGCCAACCGGACAGATCTCAACGCAGGCTGCACAGCTCGTACAAGCCCATAGCGCTGACTCACTCAATACAAAATCCATAACCGGGGTACTGGAAGCCTCTCCCTTCGCAAAATCAGAACCGTTTTGATTCAGATAATATCTTTTATTGATCTCAATTGCAGCGGGGCTTAGCTCTTTACCCGTATGATAGGCAGGACACGCTACCTGACAGCGGTTACACATAATACAGGCATAAGCATCGAGGATTTGTGTTTTCTCCATATGTTCAAGTTTGGCAATTCCAAACTGTTCGGCATTTTCATCTTCAAAATCTATTTTATCCATCGTCCCGGGGGCTGAACGATGGGGCTGCGTTAGATAATTAACAGGCCCCATAAAAAGGTGGGCATGTTTGCTTTTGGGAAAATAAGGAATAAAAAGCAGAATGAGTCCCAGAGCCAACCACCAGCAAATATGATAGAAAAAAATTAGTTGCTCGGGTCCGACTCCCTGCCACAAGAGACCAACTGTTGACGCCAATGGTTGCCATCGGTCGGTTCCCGCATTTGCCAGATTGAAACTTTCACCAAGAAAACGAAAACCAACATGCATGAAGATAAAAAGACCGACAATTAGTGAATCTCTTTTAATCCCCTCTATTGCTGCGTCTATTACCAGAATATTCTCACGAACTTTTAGATCAACACTGTTCAAAACAAAGCGCCGGATCAACAATAGAAAGACACCAACGAGCGCCAGGACACTAAAAATATCAACAAAAAGGCGGTAAATATTTCCAACGACACCAGTACCAAGAAAATGGAAATCTTTAAGGTAGGCGGTTAACACATCACCAAGGTTGACTAACATATATAAAATAAATGCCCAGGCAACCATGCTGTGAATAAGACTTACGACCGGCCGACTTGTCAAAACAGTGTTTTGCAATAACAAAGCGGATAAACCCTTTCGTACCCTTAATCCCAATTGGTCAAAATGTAATTTACCCTGACCACGCTTGATCGCTTGAATCATGATTGAAAATGAACGCCAGCTGAGTATAAAAGAAATAATAACTGCCAATAAGAAACCGATTTTTTCATAACTGCTAAGCATGTATATCCTCTTGAGTTGATTCAATTCCAATATAAATTTCAACCAAATTAAAATCAAATCTCTGCGAACTATGTGACCTCTGTGGTAAATACAATTGTTATGTTGATACGAAGGATTTTTTTAACCACGAAGGGCACGAGGAAATTATTAATATTTTCGCTGCGCCGCTGCGAGAAAAAAATGTAAACGGAAAGCTATATTTAAGTATTACAAAGTTAGGAAGGCGAAAATCGGTTGGAAATAAGCTTCTTCTTAACAGGGCTTAAATAATCTACAAATAAAATACCATCCAGGTGATCAATTTCATGTTGCAAAACTCTGGCCATCCAACCGGAAAATTTCTCGGTTTTAGTCTCACCACTGGTTGTCTGATATTTTAAGAGAATCTCTTCAGGACGGGTTACATCTTCCCTCACTTCTGGAATTGATAGGCATCCCTCTTCCAACGTGCACTCACCCATCGATTCAATAATCGTTGGATTTACAAATACACTTGGTCCTTCCCCTTCCTCTATAGGAGAAATATCTGTAACGAGTATACGCTTGGAGATTCCCACTTGCGGAGCAGCCAGACCGATACCATCAGCATCATGCATGAAATCGATCATCTCCTCGCCAAGCCGCATAAGTTTCTCATCAAACTCATCCACATCCGTGGCAACCTGTCTCAAAATGTCATCACCAATAATTCGTATCTTCACTTCATTAAACCCATATCTTTTTTTACTATAAAATTCAAACTATTTCACAAATATTCCAAAATCCGAACATCGTGCATTCTGTTTTACGATCATTTATTCCATGATGGGCTTAGCACGCCTACCCCCGACAGCAGGTTAATCTCAGATCGCATATCGCGTACCCGGTCTCCGGCCTGCTTTTTCCGCTCTCCCACATCAAACATCCAATTTCTGATCCCTGTCACCCCAATCCAGCCACTAGCAACAAGTATCCGGTATCAATTCTTAAAATTTACCCATTCCAGAACAAACTCACAACATTTATACCAAAGTAAAGACGCAATTAATCGCGTCTCAACCAATACAATATAAAAAAAAAGCCCCTGCAAAAGAGGAGCTTTCTTCTTCAATGGAGGTTCCCCGACCTTCATCAAATAAATTATGCCTGAAATGAACTTCCGCAGCCACAGGTTCTGGTCGCATTCGGATTTGAAAACGCAAATCCTGATCCGCTCAGATTTTCGACATAATCGACCTGTGTCCCACTGAGATAAATAAAACTTTTTGCATCAACGACAATTTTAATCCCTTTTTCCTCAAAAACCTGATCGCTGTCGCTAAAAATTTTATCTAAATCCATGGTATAACTAAATCCTGAACATCCTCCGCCCTTCACGCCTACTCGTAAGGCATGATCAGTTTTATTTTCGTTTGTCAGGATCTCTCTCACCTTTTCTGCGGCTTTATCTGTTAATGAAATCATATTCCTAACACTCCCGCCTAAAATTCTTCAATTTAACTTCTATTTAAACTTTTTTTATTATGATTCTATTTCCAAAATCTTCATTTTTTTAATCTTTAATGAAATGGGATTATCCGTACTTCATCCTTGAAACTTCCTTGTTGAATCACACCGGTAAGCGGATCCACCCTCCGGTCTCCTTGTCTCATATCCGGCATCTGGTATCAGGCATCCGTCATCGCTTATCACACATCTCACATCACATATCTCATATCATACATCCCGTATCTCGCATCTCGTATCATTATTCAATCGTTTCATGAACCTCATTTTCTTCAAAAATACGAATCAACTCTGCCAGCGTAGTTACTCCTCGATCCTTAGCATAATAAGCCCGGATTTTTTTTATGACGTCCATCTTTTCAAGCTTTCCTTCATTAATCTGTCGACGATGATTTTCAAATATCTGTGCCGCTTTTTTTGGTCGTGGTCCCCATTTAAATTGTAAGTCTCCATTCCCATCCAAAAATAAGAAAATAGGTATGCCCCTTGATCCATGTGTTAATAATTGATCCATTACCTTAGGGTTAGAATCACGTAACATTATTCTAATTTCCCATTGAGAATTCAACTTGGAGATCTTTCTGATTATTGGTAAAAGGGCTAAAGAGTCACCACACCATGGTTCCGTAATCACCAATATTTTGTAAGGTTTCAGAGATTCAACAATCGAATGCGATTTCTTATCTATCAAAAATTTATTGTAGTGTAATTGATGTAAACTCAGATGCTCGTCTAAAAGACCGACATAATCATCATATGACATGCCTTTTTCAAACTCCTCTTGATAATTCAATTTTCCTCCTCTCACATATGAGTATTGAAACGATTTAGAATTATATAGATGTCTCATTTATAAATTAGATACAAGTTTGTTTTTTTCATTAAATTTGCATCCTGTCTCCTCAATTATAATCAGAGGATTGAAATCAGGGAAAAATTTTTATCACACAGAAGGATAGCTGTCGGTGAAATTTAGCTATAGAATATGGTTGCTGTTGGGTATACTGTATACGCTTTATATTCTTTATAGTACGTTAGTACCTTTCAATTTCACTGGTGAATTATTGCAGAAAAATCTAGGTAATGTTGAATGGCTAAACCGAAGTGGAAATTCATTATTTACTGCTAGAAATTTTGATGTGATCGCAAATGTACTATTTTTTATTCCACTCGGTATTATCATATATAATATTCGATACGCTTTTTCAAAAAAAAGAAACGCCTTTATTAACCTGGGTCTTTCTTTAGGTATTGGCCTGCTGCTTAGTTTCACAATAGAGGTAATACAATTATTCTTACAAGAGAGAACAACTTCTCTGATAGATATTATAATGAATGCCATGGGATGTTTTTTGGGAGCAATGATCGCATGGCTATTTACAAAATTTTTTTCCTACTCAAACCGTCAAAAAATTGCACAGTGGTTTAACAGATTACCGGCGGTTGTTTACCTTATTCCCTTACTCTTAATAAGTATTTTTGTCAATGAGTCTTCATATCAGAGCCTGTTAAACTCCGAAAACATAGAGAATATTTATTTTAGCTGGATATATAACATTGAACCATCCTGGATTTGGCACTTTTTGTATGTCTATATCATTACCGGTGCTCTGGTCTCTAACACGCTAAAAAAGTATCAACCATTATTACCCGCAGTTGTCCACTATGTTTATAGTTTTTTTCTATCGATAATACTACTTGGGATTATAGAAATAATTAAAATCTCCGGAGATATATCGTCCATAGCTCAGGAAAATTACATAGCGGCCATGACAGGAATACTTCTTGGGATTGTGTTTCATCGTATCATATCGAAGGATGTCATAAACGATCACAATTTGCACAAGAATACAGTAAAACTCCTCTTATTCGGATTTTTATTTCTTCTGGGATTATTGATACTATACAAGTCTCTATACCCTTTCAACTTTAACTTTTCACGTGAATATCTTCAAAAAAAAGTTTTTTACACACTATTTTCGATACATTCATTTGTTCCATTTTCAGGTTTTGTTGATTTACTTGTTTACACAATCCAAAACATTCTACTTTTCATCCCTCTTGGAATTATACTGAACGAGATAGAACGACATTTTGATAGGAGCATCAATATCTGTATTTTTATTATAACTTCAGTTATGCTTATAACAGCTGCCATCATACTGAAAGTGATAAATGATAATCAAAATCCTCTATTGCTCGAAGTTCCAATCAATGTTCTGGGCATATTTTCAGGATATTTTTTATGGTATGGATTTAGAAAAGAAAAGAAGGAATCCTAAAAAAATATGAATGGTTAGTAATTCGTAGAGTAGTAAATTGTCCAATCGTCTTGGAAATACATCCTATTGCTCATATATGTATTATTATTCATTTTGATCATCGGCTGATAAATTGTACAACATATGGTATCCTCTCAATAGTTCCGTGAGGTTCAGGCTGTAGCATATTCTGCCATATCTTCTATGTGGTGGATTACCCTCAAAAAATTCAGAGATATTGCCGCTGCCTTCTTCGTAAAAGAATTGTCCCAATTTATCTAGTCTTATTTTTAGATTCTCAATGACCTGTTGGTTATTGCCACGAAATTTTAAGACTGCATCTATATACATTCCGATTGTCCATGGCCAGATTGATCCGACAAAATAATCCGATTTATGATTGTTTTTTGAACTTTCCAATCGACCTTTATAATATTTTTCATTTGGTGAAAGGCTTCTTAATCCCAGAGGTGTAAGCAATTGTTCTTCAACTTGCTTTAAAACCAGAATGCCCTGTTCAAGGTCTAACACAGCGTAAGGTAAACAAACGAGAAAAATTTGGCTAATAGAAAAAGTCTGTTCACGCAGGTCACCCTTTACGCAATCAACATATCTTAAAAGTTTTTTATTCCAAAACTCTGCATGGAACGATTTTTTGGTTTTTTCCGCCATTTCAGCATATTTTTTTGCCTGTTTACTTTTCCCAAGTTCCCTTGAAAAAAACTCCATAATTTTGAGCCCATTATACCAGAGCGCATTGATTTCACATATTTTTCCATGGCGTATTTCACCATTATGATCTCTTCCGATTGGGAACCAGCTCGTGTGGATGCTTGCACTTCCTGAGAATATAAGGCCATCCTCATCCTGGTAAATATGCTGATTTACACCCTTTATATAAAGTTCAATCACATTACTACATGCCTCAAGGATATTTTCTTCAATATATTTTAGTTCAAGTCCATGATGATAGAGATAATAAATAAGGTTAATAAATAATAAATTGACATCCGCAGGTTGGTTTTTATCCTTGGTTTGTTTATGAATGAGATTATCTGGTAAAAAATCCTGCAAGAGTATATTAGTATAAATCTTTAATGTATTGTAAATTTGATTTTTCTCCATCTCGAGAAGAATCAGACCCCACAAAGATAGCAACATCTCCCTTGTGTTTTGATCGTCATATGGATAATTTGAGACATGCAAGGGGACATTCACCGTACTCTTTTTTGTTAAGATTTCAATCCTCTTTGAAATATCTTTGGCTACTTGAGGCTGATTTTCAAAGTCCGGATTATAGGTACGTCTGAATTCTTTTTCTGCACGATAGATTGATTCATAATTAAGATCTTTTTGATCATTGACTGAAATATACAGATCAAAGGTATCATAAGGTTCAAGCGTGAAGGAGAAGAAACCGGGGTTAAAAAGGTCTTCAGACATCTCCTCAGGGCCGTTCTGTTTTCTCCTAAAATCCTTATCATAAACATAATTATGATACCAGAGCGGTGCCGGAATATATTCACCTTTTTGATAATAGATCTTCAATTCAGGGACGCTTTCTTTCGGTGCCAATTTCACCACGCCGCTTTCAAGATAGCTATCTGTGTTGATATTTGTCGCTTCATGAGAGAGGTTACTAATGTCTCTTCCGGCAAGCATCGGTTTAAGTACAAAGTTTAAAGGCGGACCCTGGTTTTTATATGCGTAGCGTATTACGAGGGTTTGTCTGTCATGAAGCATAAAAAGGGTTTTGTCAATCCTGTTACCGGCAATATCAAATTGGAATTTTGGAAAAGGATCGATTGAGAAATGCACCATGTATTGAAATCCATCAGGATAAATGCCACCTGTAAATTGATTTGTCGATAATTCATATACCTGCTTACCAATAAAAATAGACTCTTCAAATTTAGAAAGAATAATTGTTTTCTCGGTTTTAGTTCCCACAGGAATAACAAAGAGCCCATGATGACGACGATTATTGAGGCCGTATATGGTTGAAGAAGCATAACCCCCAAGGCTGTTTGTCTCCAACCACTCTTTGTTGGCAGCAACATTAAAATTACCACAAATATTTATATCAAAATCAATCTTCATTTATCTTATTTCTCAGATTGCATATCCAATATCAAACATCCAACATCTAAAATCTAATATCCCGTCTCCGGCCTCCAGCCTACGGTTTCCATATCTTATATACGGTATTCGGCATCCGGTATCAAAAATCGCACATCTCAAATCACATATCACACATCTCATATCTCACATCCCATATCCAAATCCCATTACTCCATTACTCCAACATCCAACCCCGTCTAAATTTATGATCTCAGTTAATTTATCTTTTATTCTCGGTCAAAATGTGATAAAATTAACAAATTTAAGTTATTATTTCTTCGAATGTTATGCCCGGGGATGATAGTCTTTGTACTCCTGTTGGAGATAAGATCGATCCAGATGCGTATAGATCTGCGTCGTTGAAATATCAGAATGTCCAAGCATTTCCTGAACCGCACGCAGGTCCGCTCCCCCCTCCAGAAGATGTGTAGCAAAGGAATGCCGGAATGTATGCGGATGAATTTCTTTACGAATTCCGCTTTCCCTGATATATTTGTTTAGAATTTTCCAGAAACCCATACGGCTTAATCCAGTTCCTCGTACATTGAGAAAGGCGATGCCATTCGATTGTTGACGTTTATCTAAATAGGGACGACTAAGCTCAATATACCTATTAATCCAGCTTAAAGCACGGGAAGATATGGGTACCAATCTCTCTTTTGATCCTTTTCCAAAAATCCTGATATATTCTTCCTTAAAATATATTTCTCTTAATAACAGAGTAAGCAACTCAGATATCCTCAAACCGCATGCATAGAGGACCTCTATCATCGCTCGGTCTCTTATTCCCAGTTTATCATCAGCTGGAATACTTTCACATATTTTCTCAATTTCATCAAATGTGAGCACAGAGGGCAGATGTCTTCTCAGTTTAGGACCATCCACATGTTCACTCGGATCAGTAGAGATCAGATCTTCGGCTATTAAGAATAGATGAAAAGAACGAATTGATGATAAGTTTCGTGCCAGTGTTGTCGTGCTTAATCCCAGTTCTGACAATAGTTGAAGAAGTCTGCGTATATGTTTTGACTGTATATTCTCTGGTCGATTTATTTTTTGAGCATTTAAGTAGTTGATATAACGAACCAGGTCATTTTTATAAGATGATACAGAGTTTTCTGCAAGGTTTTTTTCAAATCTTAAATAATCTAAATATTGTTGAAGATAATCATTCATTTATTTAATCAGAATCCGGATTTTCTTCCAGTAAATGTTCTGCCAGTGACAAAGCCACCCCAGAGACCATAACCTCCGGTCCTAGCTTTGTGAAATCCGTGGAAAGCAACGCCGCATCCACATTGCTGTATATAGAACAAGCGGCCGCTTTTTCAACGATGATTCCGGATACATGACCATTGTGTTCACCAATAAAAACGACCTCACCAAGGACATCACTGGCCACAAAACCTGTACAAAAATGTAATTGTGAATGAGCACTTGATGTAAACACACTTACCATATTTCCTGTTTTTACCCCGATTGGAATTTCAGAATAGATTTCCAGTGTGAGTTTTCTATTTTGTTCATGATTTTCCAGAATAGCACGGTATTGATCACCACGTTTGGTAAATTTTGTCTCTAATACCCTCTCGATTTCTACAATTTTCTCATCCGTAAATTTAAACTTCATTTATTTTCCCCATTCGATTGATTACATCGCTTCTACGAAAAAAAACTTATAATGTTATCTATTTTCATCATATCCGGATAACAATATCCTTCAGCATATTTCACACCGATTTTCTGTCCTAAAAACTCTGCTCTGGTTACTACAGATTCTAAAAATTCCGGTTTATTTATATAAGTTGACGTATTCTCCCGTGACTTGAATAAAAATTGTGAACCATAGGCCCTAATTGCTTTTAATTTCTGATCCATCTGTGCTGAAATATCAACAACAAATGTCGGCTCAACATAATGATGCATCAGATAATAAAGTATCGCCTTAGGCCTGTATGCCTCCTGCCCGGACTCAATCTTCCTTAAACCGGAATCAAAAATGGACCGCCTTAAAAGAATCGATGCTGCTTCGTGATCAGGATGACGATCCTTCCAATAAGGGATCAGACAGATCTTTGGTCTAAGTGCCCTTATCGTCTTGACGATTTCATGACGATTATCCCTTGAACTTTCCAATGATCCGTCGGATAAGCCTAGATTTGTTCTCTCATCCAGATTTAATAGGTGTTTTGCCTTTTCTGCCTCAGCCAATCGTGTTTCAACAGTGCCATTGCTACTTAGTTCCCCTGCCGTTAAATCAGCGATCGCCGTCGTATAACCCTGCTCCTTCAGCTTTATTAATACCCCACCACAAAATAATTCAACATCATCAGGATGAGGTCCGAATGCCAGACAATCGATCTCAGTCAAAAAATCTCCATCGCAGAATGAACAAGTTGATTTCAAAATAGATTAGTGACGTAAAAGTTAAAGAATTAACACCTTAAATGAAATAAAAATAATAGAAATATAGAGGAAAGACCTGAGGAGCTGATTGTTTATATATCTTGCACAACGATCGCGGTACCATAAACCATAATTTCTGCAGCACTTTGCATAATGTATGATGTACTAAAACGGATACCAACAATCGCATTCGCTCCCTGTTCCTCCGCGGCAGCAATCATGCGATCCATTGCCTGTTCCCGCGATTGGGCCAGTAGTTTCGTATATTCTTCAATTTCTCCACCGACCAGATTTTTCAGTGCTGCCACAATATCCCGACCCAAGTTTCGTGCTCTGATTGTGTTCCCTTTAACCAATCCGATCGTCTTTATAAGCTTTTTCCCGGATATATCCTGTGTTGTAGTTAATATCATCTTTCTATCTCCTTATATTTATCAACCCGTCTTACCATCAGTTTTTCACGCACAATTGAGACGACCAGTATGATAATACCTGTCGTAAATATAAATATCCCCACTTTTAATATGGGATTCATTTTCTGGTCAGCAATAAGAGCATCAAGAAATTCCCACCCAAGAAAACAAAGCATAATGACAGCACCTATCGACAGAAGTAACCAGCTCAATCCACGTTCGATTCTATTATAGATGTGCTTCCAGTAATCATCCCAATAAAATTCTGGTAACTTTTTAAACTTCATTTTACCTGTTACCTCCTTTACACTTTTTATGGATGCGTAATCAGCTGAACATTTTTTACAGGTAGCAAGATGTTCTTCAACTTCACTAGTTTGATTGTCATCCAATTCTCCATCCAGTAATGCCATGACTTTGAGAGACATCTCTTCACAGGTTATCTTGTTTTGCATCATGAGAGTCCCTCCAGATGATGTGCTAATTTCTTTCTCGCATAAAATAATCTGGACATGACACTGCCAACAGGAATACTCAGCACCTCCGCAATTTCTTTATAGGATAGTTCCTGAAACTCTTTGAGTATGATGATCTCCCGGTCTTCTTTTTTTAATTGCATTAAACCTTTCCAGAGCAGATCCCTCATTTCATTTTCTTCAAATACCTCCGCCGGGTTTGCTGCTTGCGAAAGATACAGGGAAGGACCCTCAGATTCATCCGCATCTGAAAATACGATATTTCGTCTTTTAATCCGCTTATAATGATTTATACACAAATTTTTAAGAATTTTATAAAACCAGGTGTAAAAGTTCCGTCCGGTTTGAAATGTCTTTATCGCCCGAAATGCCTTAAAAAAAGCTTCCTGAGATAAATCCAGGGCATCTTCACGATTTCCAGTTATTAATAAGGCAGCATAATATGCCCTTGTCTTATATTTTTCTACCAAAAAGCGATAACTCTCGGTTTTACCCAACTGACAATCCTTGATCGCTTGTTGATCTTCATCCATCAGGAATACCTTATTATGAAGTTATATACAACAGAAATATTTATTTATTCAAAACAGGCGGCAAAAAATATTTAAATCCCCTTCTCATGTTACGTTTCATCTGGGGAGGAATCCACAAAATCAACTTGGCTGGATTAACTTATTCTTTCGAAATTGATTCGGGCTCAGGATATTTTTTTATTTTGTTCACATAAATAATGAGTCCTAACCCACAGAGAAAAAGTATAATACTAAAAAATTGTGCCTGAGTAAGTATGCCTAATATTTCCTTGGTATGCGTACGGAAAAATTCAGTAAAAAAACGCTCAACTCCCATAAACATGCCAAATAACCCGAATAGTGTTCCTGGTCTGAACTCTTTTTTTCGAAGCGACCAGAGAATTAAAAACAAGGAAAACAGTAAGATCGCATCATAGAGGGGGGTTGGATGCACTTTTTCTAATGTCGGTACCACCCCATTCGGAAATGACATCGCCCAGGGAACGTCAGAAGGAGGTCCATAACATCCGTCGCCGGATAAAAAACATCCTATTCTGCCCATTCCCTGACCCATCAATAGTAACGGTCCCATTAGATCTCCAACGAGAAGAAAAGGTAGTCCTTTTTTTCTGATCCACCAGGTAACCGATAATAAACCACCAATCAAACCACCATACCAGACCAGACCTGCACCGGAAAATACAGTTCCAAAGAAATCTTCTTTGACCAATGATGGATTTTCAATTAAGAAATACAATTTAGAACCAACAATCCCGCCAATAATTGCCGCAATAATAATTGTACCAGCCAGTTCCTTTTTTCGTCCAACCCTTGCCAGTTCACGCTCCAATAAATAGCCACCAAGCAAAAATCCGATTGCCGCCATCAAACCATAACTATATATCGTCAAAGGACCAATCTTTAATATCTCAGGAAACATGCTATCAGACTCCTTTATAATTATTCAATACTTATTTTTGCATATAGATATTTAAATCATTTTATGCTTAACTTAATCAATAATATAATAATAACAGAATTTACATTCACTTCATATTCAATTTTCATTCATAAATAAACCGGTATCCGGCATCTGGCATCCGGTCTCCAGCATCAAACATTCAACATCCAATATCCCTTATCTCACATCCCATATCCGTTATCCGGCATCCGGTCTCAAACATCAAACATCCAACATCCAATATCCCTTAACTCATATCCCATATCCGTTATCCGGCATCCGGCATCTGGAAACCCGTATCCCGCATCCCGGATCGAGGATCGAGGATCGAGGATCGAGGATAAAATTTTACAAAATCAATCTCTCAAAACAAATACTAATCACTGATTATTTTTAATTAAAAAATATTTTTGTAAATTAGATTGTTCGGTTCCTGAACTAATTAATATATCAATAGTAACGACGCGATTTATCGCGTCGTTCCGAGAAGCAGCAAGCGATCCGGTTTATCGCGTCGCTTGAATACGCTGCAACTTATGAGATTCATAGCGTCTCTAATATAAAATATCACTGGAGTCAAAATGTCAGTGTCAAAAAAAGCAACTGCCATAACATCTGTTGAGGAAACTGCTATTAAGAGATCAGGACATAAACTCAGATACCCTCCAACTGAAAAGATCAATGTGGTGGTCGTTGATAATTTTCCCGATTTGGGAAGATTAACCGCTTTTCGTTTTTTAGAATGGGCGCAAAATAATGAAGGATCGTTAATCTCACTGCCGACCGGTAAAACCCCTGAACATTTTATCAAATGGGTGACCCGGCTCTTGAATCAATGGAAAATCCCTTCAATTAAAAGAATGCTGGAAGAGAATGGTGTCGATCCGGCACGTAAACCTGACATGAGAAGCTTCTATTTTGTGCAAATTGATGAATTTTACCCAATTAATACAAAACAGCATAATAGTTTTTATTACTATGTTAATAAATTCTATATAAAAGGTTTTGGATTAGACCCAAAAAAAGCCCTCCTTATAAATCCAAATGTTATCGGAATCCCTGAAAATGAGAGCATTGAATCAATCTGGCCTGATAATAAAGTGGACCTGGATCTAAGGGTTAATCAGCCCAAATCTGCTCATGAACTAAAACAAAAACGGGTATTAGAAGCAGTTGATCAGTTTTGTACGGATTATGAAAGGACAATTCGTGAATTGGGTGGGATTGGTTTCTTTCTCGGTGGTATAGGTCCTGATGGGCATATCGGATTTAATGTGAAAGGCTCCGATCATTATTCAACGACCCGGCTCACCCCCACAAATTATGAAACTCAGGCTGCAGCTGCTTCTGATTTGGGAGGAATTGAAATTTCCAGAAATCGTTTGGTAATTACGATCGGTCTGCAGACAATAATATATAATCCTCAAGCGGTTGCGATAATTATTGCCTCTGGCGAAGCCAAATCAAAAATCGTCTTCGACGCTGTACAGCAACCGAAGGATAATAAATATCCTGCAACGGTATTACAGGATCTTAAAAACGCCGCTTTTTATCTTACAAAGGGTGCAGCCAGTCTTCTTACAGAACGAAGGTATCTACAAATAAAAAATAGCGCAACCATTAATCCCGCTGATAAACAACAGATTATTATAGATTTAGCCATAGACAAAAAAAAACGTGTCGTAGATTTGACAATACAGGATTTTCAGTCCATCCGTAGCAGTAAAGAAATCCTCGTGCGGGATATTAAAGATCTGAAAAATGAATTGGTAGAGGTCGAGAAAGTTTTAAAAAACAGGTATATTTCTTCACTGGAAATCCCTAATAACAAGACCATTCTGCATACGGCTCCTCATCATGATGATATCATGCTCGGTTATCTGCCCTACATAGTAAGACTGGTGCGAGAACAATCCAATACACATTACTTCAACTATTTGACCAGCGGTTTTACCGCGGTTACTAACCAGTACATGGCCAAACTCGTAAAAAAACTACGCTGGTTTTTAAAACGAAAAGATTTTCTCGAACTGACAGATTCAAATTATTTCGACCCGACCAATACGATTGCCCGTAACCGCGATGTCTGGGGATATCTCGACGGTGAAGCGGCAAACAGTCATATTTTAAAGGAAGAGGGAGAAGCACGGCGTTTGATGAGAAATCTCATCGAGATTTTTGAAGAAGATAATATTGACAACCTACATAACCGTGTTGATGAATTACTCAATTATTTTAATACCCAATACCCCGGAAAAAAAGATCTTGCCTATATACAACAGTTAAAAGGTATGACACGGGAGTGGGAAGCGGACCTTCTGTGGGGTTATTTTGGGTTCAGCTGCACCTCAGTTTTTCACTCCAGACTTGGATTCTATAAGGGAGATATTTTTACAGAAGAGCCTACTGTCGATAGAGATGTCGTTCCCGTTTTAAATAACCTGACAAAACTAAATCCTGACATCGTTACCGTTGCCCTTGATCCCGAAAGTAGCGGACCCGATACACATTATAAAGTGCTCCAGGCTGTATCTGAAGCGCTGAAAATTCATCGTAAAAAATCCGGAAGAGATGATATAGAAGTATGGGGATATCGAAATGTGTGGTTTCGTTTTCATCTTGCAGATGCAAATGCTTATATACCGGTCACACTTAATACTTTCGCTATTCTCCAGAATTCTTTCATGAATTCCTTTGGCTCTCAGGCTGAAGCCTCCTTTCCCAGTTATGAACATGATGGCCCTTTTTCAGAACTTGCACAAAAAATACAGGTCGAACAATATCAAAAGCTCAAAACACTGCTGGGTAGAGAATTCTTTTACGAAAGTGAGGATTCCAGAACTCGCTCAACAAGGGGACTTGTGCTCCTGAAAAAAATGACCCTGGATGAATTTTTTGAACGTTCCAGCAAAATCAAAAAATCCACCGAGAGTAATTGATATATTCAGATACGTTGTCACTTCGCTATTTGTATAGGGCAGAGAGCATAGGGCAAAGTGTTTACCCTATGCCCTTTGCACTATGCCCTATGCCATTACGATATTAACAGAAAGGGTATCCATGAAGACATTCCGAAAAGAACTCTGGTTCAACACTTCCCAGAGAAGAGAATATATTAACATTACATCAGAAGTGGATGAATGTGTGCGGGAAAGCGGCATCCGCGAAGGATTGTGTCTGGTTAATGCAATGCACATCACCGCCAGTGTCTATATAAATGACAATGAATCAGGATTAATTCAGGATTATGATGACTGGTTAGAAAAACTGGCACCCCATGAACCCATCTCACACTATCGGCATAACCGAACTGGCGAAGATAATGGAGATGCTCATCTTAAACGTCAGATAATGGGCAGACAGGTTGTTGTTGCAATTACGGAAGCTAAACTGGATTTTGGACCGTGGGAACAAATTTTTTATGCTGAATTTGATGGAAGACGACGCAAGAGGGTGTTGGTTAAGATTATCGGAGAATAAAAACAGTCTGCGGCGCACAGCGCCGCAGACTGTTTTTATTCAAATGATATCTCGAATTGACATATATATTCTTCAGACTCACTTGCACAAACAGTTTCCTTAATCTCAATATTTTTAGCCCCACATTGCTCAATCCCACCTTCAATAAATCCCTGTTCACTTAAACAGATACTCTTCGGGATTGCCTGACCATAGTCTATGGAAACTGTTAAACGGTTATTACCGTTTACCTGAATACTCATTTTACCCGATCCTATCAGGTAATCCCTTAACCGGGCATACTGTTCAAGAAATTCGTGGGGCTCTGAATTTTCAACATATAAACTAAAATATCGATATATGAAATTGTCTGCACTCCACTTTCCCAATTTCAAAAACTCATTCAGATCATTGTTAAGATATTCTTCTAAAAGGATCTTATCAATTTCAGCAAGAACTCTATCCGAATAAATGTGAGCACCGTCGACTGGTTGCCGTGAAAAATTTATCTCGTCGGTACTTATCTTTTTTAAGAACTCCTTGTATTTGACGATACCATATTTGTTTTCAAAATATTCCAATCGGCTCATCAGAGCCAATCCTCTGACAGAATACATGCTAATGATCACCCCTTTCATTGAAAAAATCCTTAAATGAGTGAAATAACAGCTCTTCAGAAAAAACGTCTCGTGGATTAACTTCAATCTGGCCTACTGCAAAATCTTTACCGCCACCACCTCTCAACGCAAATTTCGATTTGTAGTGATTAATATATTGCTGGACATCTAAATCGGATGCTTCCGGAATCCGCATATAAAAATGTATCTTGTCGGTCTCTCTGCTTATAAACAGGCAGGGAATCTGATATTTTGAGAGATAATACTCTGACAGTATTTTTAAATGATCTTTGTTGAGATTTTCCAATCCAAAGCAACCTGCCTTATCTTGCCGAGGCAAATTATTGGCATATTCCTGTAGCCACAAATCAGTGATCCGTTTTTTTTCATTGATTAAATCTTTTTTTTCAGAAATCATCAATTCTATTTTTTCAGGTAGATCGTCAACTGATGTTGTCAATTTTTTACTGATCTGATGAGCGGTTTGATGAAGATCGCGAAAATAGTGATATGCAGTATCACCTATTTTTGTTTTGATCCTGGCATGTCCACGGATTTTCTCCGAACCGATAATTTTAATCAATCCCACTTCTGAACTGGAACGAACATGAGTCCCACCGCAACCGACACAATCGATATCGCCAATTTGTATCAGACGAACCCTTTTATCATTTGTTTTGAGAGTCCTGCGTAAATTAAACTCATCCAGATCTTCCCGGTCCGCAAGTATGGCAGAAATAGGTAAGTTGTCACGAATCATTTTATTTGCTGCTTCTTCTGTAGCTTCTAAAGTGACCCCGTCAACAAAGGATGCGTTCAGTTCAATCATTGTGATATCACGTCCCAGATGGACAGAAACTGTATCAAGGTGATGATACTTTTTGAAACAGGCAGAAAGAATATGCTGTCCCGTATGTTGCTGCATATTCGTATAACGATGCTCCCAATCCAGTTTGAGTGTCACAGGATCAGATACAGGAGAATCGGTTAAATGCCAGATCTCATCATCAGATACCTGCACATCAAGCAAAATCTGAGAGTTTATCCATCCTTTGTCCGAAGATTGCCCTCCACCCTGGGGATAAAAGATAGTCTCCTTAAAAGAATACCATACACCTTTATCAGTCGATCTTGTGGAAGTTACAGTGGTATTAAATTCTTGTAAATAAGGATCCGTTTGAAATATTTTTTTTCCAGGCATGATACTAGAGTGGTGTCGAAGATTATTAATTCAGTCTTTGATTAAAACTGAAAATAATCATCATAATTTACTTGAAAGTTTTTTGGAAAATACTCACCTGTTTCTGTCTTGAGAACGTATTCCCCCTTATAACTATCCGTGGTAATCTTTTGCAGTACATCTACCATCTGGTCAATTTCGCTTGTATTATTATACATGCCGAAACTCATACGTACTGCTCCGGGAATAGTGCTTCGATCATGACTGAGGATTTTTTCTTCCAAAACCTTTGTTTCCTCGACCGTGACTCCAAGGAGACATTTGATATAGGGGTGAGCACAGAAGCATCCATTACGTACACCTATTCCTCCCTCATAATTCAGGATGGCACCGACCAAGGCATGCGGCATATCCTTGACATTGAAAGAAATAACCCCCAGCCTTTTATGAACATCTTCTTCTTTTACAGAACCATAAAATATAATTCCAGGAATATTTTTCATCTTTTGCAGAGCATATCGTGTTAAAACTGCCTCATGCTCCGCAATTTTGTCCATTCCAATGTTCATTATGATATTTAAGGCCTTTGCCAGGGCAATTGCCCCGGCTACATTTGGAGTTCCTGCTTCCTCTTTTTCTGGCGCCTCCGCCCAATAAGCGTAGTCTTCTGAGACGAGGTCTACAGTTCCTCCACCAACGATGTCAGGATCCCCCTCTTTAAATATACCACGATCCGTAATCAGGACACCCAAACCAAAGGGCGCGTAAATCTTATGAGCAGAAATTGCCAGAAAATCGAGATGCTGCGGATGACCGGGCTCTTTGATATCAATTTTTCGGTGCGGTGCTAATTGCGCGGCATCCACCATAATTTTAGCATTATTCTGATGTGCAATCTCAGCGATCGCATAAACATCATTAATGTATCCTGTAACATTCGATGCCCCGGTGACAGCTATCAAACCAATTTTATCTTTATACTTTTTCAGCTTATCTTCAAAATCATTCCAGTCCAGTCTTCCCTGATTGTCTACATCCACGTGAATAACCGGCCTTCGGAATCGCCATGGCAGATCGTTTGAATGATGCTCCATTTTTGTTACAAGTATGACACTATCGTCTGGTAAGGCTACACGGTGGGCAAGTTTATTTATCGCTTCGGTCCCGTTTTTACCAAAAATAACATGATGTTCTTCCAGTTTGATATTGAAAAATTTTGCAACAATTTCTCTCGCCATCTCAAAATAATGCGTACTGATCTGAGATTTAAATCCGGTCCCCCGGTGAATATTAGAGTACCATTCCATAAACTCATTCAGTGCAGTAAGTACGGGTTTTAACGTTGGCGTACTGGCTGCATTGTCGAAATAGACATAAGGAATATGTTCACCATTTAGAAGCGGTACTTTTTTATCGATACCAACTACCTGCTCTGCAATTGTTTCAATCGTCCATGATTGTTCTCGCATTCAGAGATTCTCCCTTAGGAATTTAAATATGAAACTAGTTGAACCACGATGATAAATCCAATAATTGCTAAAAAAGTAGTCTTTTCGCTAACAAAGGCGGTTGTCAGATCGATCTTTTGATTACTTTTGTTGGGATATGGTGAGAGTCTCGGATAAAACCTGGGTACGGCTTCTTTGTAATCGAGATAAGGCTCTCCGTAAAGATCTTCGAGCATCGATTCTTCATATTTTACGCTGAGTGCGTATTGAATTGAAAAATAAAAAATAACCAGATATAACAGATAAGGTAGCCAGCTTCCACAATAGATACTTGCGCCTATATATAAAAACATATTGCCGGTGTAAATAGGATTCCTGATATGAGCATATGGTCCGTTTGTTATCAATTTTACTTTTTCAATCACTCTCGCCCTGCTGGCAACACCAAGATAACTGACGCTGATGATCCGCAACAACTCACCAAACGCCATTAAAATGGCACCAAATATCATGAGATCTTCACGTGGATTTGACAGGATTACACCCGCTAAAAAAAATGGTACAGGGGTGTAACTTCGATATTTGTATAGCAGCGCTCCTGCTTTCAAACCATTGCCTCCTTAGAAACCAATTTTGTGTGTTCTTCAATTTTCGCTATAACCTGATGGGCTAATCGTAATGCGGCCACCCCTTCCTCCCCGGAGACAAGTGGAGGAATATGAGCCTGAATACTTTCAATAAAACCATTTAACTCATATTTTAACGGATTGACATCTGTCCTCTGTAATTTATTGTATTTTATATCTTTACGCTTGTTTCCGGCTTCAATTTGCCCCAATGAGAAGGCCAGAGTACCGTTCTTAAATGTCATTGCAGTGTCTTCCATATAATAGATTTCAGAAAAACCTTCGACAAAATCGATAGATACATAACTATTCGGTTGAAAGATTCTCATTTTTCGCATCTTTTTAGTGGATATCCGGCTGGCAGTAATGTTTGCAACACAACCCGATTCAAATTGTATACGGGCATTGGCGATATCCAATGTGTCCGATATAACACCAACACCGCTGGCATCAATCTGGACAGGCTTACTTTTAACCAGAGATAATATCAAATCAAGATCATGTATCATTAAATCCAGTATCACTGCCACATCGGTTCCGCGTGGATTAAAGGAAGCCAGACGGTGTGATTCGATGAATATCGGCTTCAAAGAAACGTCTGAGAGAGCCAGGACGGCAGGATTAAATCGTTCTATATGTCCAACCTGTATAAGTTTTTCTCTCTCTCTGGCATTCCTGATTATTTCTTCCGCTTCATGCTCACTCCCCATAATCGGTTTTTCAATAAACAAGTGACAATTGTGATCCAATGCACGCTTGGCAATATCATAGTGGCTGGATGTCGGAGTGACAATATTGACAGCTTCGGCTTTATCCAGTAATTCATCGATATTCTGATAGGAAGTGATATTTAATTCGTCTGCTACCTTTTTAGCTTTCTCCAAATCACTATCATATACACCAACAAATTCTACAGAATTTATATCCCTGTATAAACTTGCGTGTATCTTTCCCAGATGCCCAACACCGATGACTCCAACCGGAAGTTTATTCATTTTGATTTTCTCCAATATCTTCAACACTTATCAGTGGATAAGTATTATCCTCGTCGACGTCAATAAAAATAAGTTTTTTATTTTCAGACTTATAGTACCAGATTTCATAAGGTTTGGATTTCAATTTGTATCGATAGGCATCAATATGATCCGGTTCCCCATATAAAATTAAAGATTTCCCTCTGTCTGTAGTCCAACCTTCTTTATACTCTCCGGCGAATTTTTTATTTGCCTGATACACCCTTTCATAAAATTCAACCATGATCTCATTCAAAGGTGTCTCAGGATCAGGATCCTTTTTTTGCCAAAATTCCTCTATCCAACGCGACAACTGATCATCGGAGAGATCTTCTAGCTCGTTCCACTCTTCCTCTGATATGATATATCTTAAAGGTGGAACTGCCAGTTCATTATCGTAAAGATAGAGGGGCTTCCCAAACCAGACAACACGAAAATGCTTTTTAAATTCTGATTCTCCTGCCGCTGTTTTTAGAGTATAGCTTAGTAAATAGTTACCTTCATTCAGGATTTTTCTTTCAATTTTTTCACCGAAACGGATCCATTTTTTGTCCATTGTGATGGACTCTTCATTTCGACGTAATTCTTCTTTTTCCTCATCCTTAACCCTGTATAATACGGAAATAATTGAAACTGGATTTTGAAGGGAATCAACAACTTCAAAGTGTACAATCAGATCCTTGTTAAATTCAACTGTTGACTTTTCATTTCCTAAATAGATTTCTGCAGAGAGGCTATCGTCTGCTCTGTAAAATTTTATATCACTGAAATATGTAACCCCTTCCATTTCAGGAACTGATAATTTCCGTGTACTCTTAAAAGAATTCCCTGTTGCTTCATCTGTCAATTCAACGTGAACCTCATATTCACCATCCGCTAGATCTGTATTAAATTTTTTTCCATTCACCTGATATCGCTTACGGGAATTCGTTTGTTCAAATTCTTTCTCATAGATTTTTTCTTTCCAAAGGTGAGAAAAAACAGTTGAATTTGAATTTACATCTTTAACCGCCAGGGAAATGTCATATCCACCTGCGTAACCATCTTCAGATTTTGTGAAATAAAGGAGGTCATTTTGAATATTAAATAAAACATTCAACTGAGGTTTTAAAGATTGCTCATTAAATGTAATGTATATATCATAAAAAATTGGTGGTTTAACATTAACCTCAAAACCATACTGCGTCGGTCTCTTTCCATTCATCTGTGCAAAAGCAGTAGATAGAAGGAGAAAAATCCATAAAATGATTGTTGTTCGATTCATAAAGACTCCACTAAGTTTAAAATTTAAAAATATTGCTGTTTCAAATCAAGAAGAGATAATCAATTGTTTTTTGTTCACTTGCGAAAATTTTTTCTGTAGTAGCTTGGCATCGCTAAGCCACTACAGAACAATTTCATCCCACATCTCACATGCCATATCCCGCATCTCGTTTCCAGTGTTTACTGTATAAATGTACCATTAGTTCCAATCAAACCTGTGGATAATTGTTGCCTATTTCACAAAATTTACCCTTTACTTTAAATATTGTACTTCCTACCTTTTCTTCATCTCAATACTTTCAATGAAGAAAGGTATTTTATGGGCAGATGCATGCTCTCATTGATTATTCTTTTCTCATTAAATACTACAGTTTTTTCGCAGGAGCTATCGATGACCATCGATGCCCCGCGGGTAATTATTTCCAATGTTCCGACAACTATCTCATTATATTTGACAGATGCAAATTCCAATGTACTCCAAAAAGACACCAGTTTATCCGTCGTTGGACTCAGCACATACGACGAGGGAGAAACGCGCCTGTTACAAAAAATACAGTTCAAAAATGGTATCGCTCAGCTATCCTCGGTAATTTTTCCTGTAAGTGGGTATACGAAAATTGAAGTGCCATCGACAAAATCGCAGATGAATTTGCGTGTTATTCCCGGATGGCTTAGTCTGCTTCCTCCTCTTATCGCAATTCTATTGGCGTTAATTGCCCGCCAGGTTCTCGTTGCTTTGTTTGTCGGTGTATGGATTGGTGCAGCATTAATTCATGATTATAATCCTTTTGCGGGATTCTTTTACGGATTAACGGAATATATAGCTCTCGCCCCTGCTGATCCGGATAAGATGGCGATAATTGTTTTCAGCCTTACACTGGGGGGAATGGTCGGTGTTATCTCCAGAATGGGTGGTACTCAGGGGATTGTTGATAAATTAGCAAAATATGCATCAAATTCACAACGGGGACAGTTAGTGACCTGGTTGATGGGTGTATTTATATTTTTCGATGATTATGCCAATACACTCATCGTCGGAAATACCATGCGACCTCTGGCAGACAAATTGAAAATTAGCAGAGAAAAACTATCATATTTAGTAGATTCTACCGCTGCACCCGTGGCCAATATCGCTATAATTTCGACCTGGATAGGCTTCGAAATCAGCCTCATTGGCACTTCATTCCAGACCCTGGGCATAACTGATAATCCATATCTTACCTTTTTTAAAACGATCCCATATAACTTTTACCCGCTGTTTGCTCTTGTACTTGGGTTTACAATTGCTATAACTGGCCGCGATTTTGGTACCATGTTAAAAGCCGAAAGAAGAGCATTGCTAAAAGGTCAGGTTCTTGCTCCGGGGGCAACACCTGTATCAAGTCTTGACGCTCAGGAAGTGATCGCTGATGAGAAAGTTGAAAAAAAATGGTATAATGGATTCATTCCCATTTTTATTGTCATTCTCACGACTTTACTTGGATTGTGGTTCACCGGTGTGAAATCGCTCGAAGCTTCCGGTACCGACACTGACTCAATAGGATTTATACAGTATATCAGCTTGGTTATAGGTGAGTCAGATTCATACGCTGTATTGATGTGGGCTTCATTTTTAGGGAGTTTTGTCGCGATTATTCTTGCCCTGGGGCAAAAACTACTGAGTTTGGATCAGTCAATTGCCGCCTGGATCGGCGGTGTCAAAGCAATGATCATCGCTGCACTAATTCTGACGATGGCCTGGTCTATCGGAAATATATGTACTGATCTTAAAACTGCAGATTACATCATCCATATCAGTGAAGGGTTCTTATCGCCTTTTTTTATACCCCTGCTCTCTTTCATTATTGCCTCACTCATTAGCTTTGCTACCGGAACGTCCTGGGGTGTCATGGCAATTTTAATGCCGATCGTCATACCTATTGCTTATCTTGTGCCACAGTCAGATACGACAATAAGCCTTGTCCACCAACAGAGCATTTTTCTCAGTACCATTGCCTCAGTATTGGCCGGGGCCACGTTTGGTGATCATTGTTCCCCTATCTCAGACACGACTATCATGTCTTCAATGGCCTCCGGTGCGGACCATATCGATCATGTAAGGACACAACTGCCTTATGCATTATTCGGCGGGATACTGAGTATGATAATCGGTTATATTCCAATCGGATTTGGTCTTAATCCTTTTATAATGTTACCTGTTGGAATCTTAATCATCTTTCTGGTTGTCAGGTTTTTAGCACCTAAGGTTCAGAAGGGCTAAACAGGGTGATCAGGCTATCATGTTGACTGGTCTCAATATATTTATAAAGTAATAATTTATCTGTTATCCAGCGACACCGCCACAAAACCCATTTACTGTTCTGATCAGGTCTTACCGATAGCGGTTTGGGAATAACCGCTGTCAGTCGAATAATTTCCTCTTCATTTAAATCTGACACAGTCTTGCTAAAATAATATCTCGATGCAGCATCAACGCCAAAGATCCCTCTCCCATACTCAATAATATTTAAATAGAGATGGAAAATTCTGTCCTTTGATAAAGTAGATTCAAGTTCACGTGTAATAAAAATTTCTTTTATTTTTCTCCACAGAGATTTATCTGTACTCAGATATAAATTCTTGGCCAGTTGCTGTGTAATTGTACTTGCCCCTCTTGCAAATTCGCCTTCTTCCCAGTTTTTCTTTATAGATTCCTCAAGCTCCTCAAGGTCTATACCCTCATGGAAATAAAAATTTGCATCTTCGCTAATCCTGACGGTTCTCTTAAACAAATTTGGAATTTGATTAAACGGAACCCAATTTTGTCTGATCTTATATTTCTTTCCTTCTTTTTCAGCCTCTTGCTTTCTCTGCTCCATAAGGGCTGTCGTCTTTGGATTTGTATGGACGAGAGGCTCAACATCCGGCAAGGAGAGTTGAATCAAGAGATACATCATTCCAATCAATGATACAATAACTGCTAATGAAATAAGTATTATCTTTCTCATTGATATATATACTCCAGGCTAAAAATTGCCCACTAATTCCCCCCTCTCCTTCAAAGGAGACGGTGCTAAAGGGGTGAGGTCCTTGATTAATCCGAAACTATACATCACTCTCTCCCCTATCCTATGAAGTGTATACTTTAACAATAAAAAATATCGCCCTAATAAATTCCTTTAATTTTTATTATAAAAACTTCTCTGCGTACGAAAAAATCCCAAAAATCCCTCCCGTATGAATAAACAAAACATTCTTATAGTCTATTATCTCCTGGTCAATAAGGGTTTCGAGCCCTAGATAAGCTTTCGCCGTATAAACAGGATCGAGAACGATACCCTCCTGTCGTGCAAATTGTCGGATGATATCTACCTCTCGTTTACCTGTAATTCCATAGCCCTCTCCTGTAAACCCGTCAAATATGTAGATATCCTGGTAACTGATATCAAACTTTTCACCATATCTGTCAGCAAATTTGTCGACAATTCCTTTTATCTTTTCTTTAAAAAATTGCGAATCATCGCAGACATTGATTGAAATAATATCGATATCGCTGTTTGCCATCAATTTACCCAGTAGTAATCCGGCGTGTGTACCACCCGACCCTGTCGAAACAACAATCGCATCCACAGCAATTTTCAGATCCGTGATTTGTTGAACAATCTCATTAAAACAACTGATGTAGCCCCAGGCGCCAATCTCGTTTGAGCCTCCCTCAGGTATAACATAAAAGTTTCCGTTTTTACTCATGAGATCCTCGGATTTTTCACCCATAATTGAATCTATTTTCAGGTACTCTTCTTGTGTAACATACTGAATTGTCGCTCCAGCCAGTTGATTGAGAAAATGATTACCGGTCGGCCGTTCCTCTGGTTTGCCCCGCAAAAAGAGTATCACATCCAGACCGGCTTTGATAGCTGCATATGCCGCGGCACGGCAGTGATTCGATTGCAGACCGCCACAGGTAATAATTCCTTGAGAATTTTGATCTATTGCCTCCTGAATCAGGAAATCCAGTTTTCTGATTTTGTTTCCACTCAATTCTATTCCCGTTAAATCGTCTCGTTTAAGCCATAGCGTCGTTCCTTTTTGGGGCTTAATTTTAATGATTGGTGTATTCTGCAGGGTGAGGTTTAAAGATTTTGGTGTCTTAAGCATCTTCTTTCGCCTCTCCTTATATAATTATCGTGGAGACGGTTCGGTGTGAGCCGTCTGTTATTCCATCCCTAAAAATAATAGATTTGATCTATTGCATCAAGCATCAATTTTTACAAAAAAAAATGCCCCCAGGGAGGGGGCATCATATGGTGAGGAACAAAAGAGGAATTTAGGTGCTCACTTTATAGTAATGCAATTCTGATGCCAAATATAGTTTATTCCTATAATATATTGTTTATTAAAGAGTTGGAAATAATTTCCCTATGGGCTAAGGATAGTCATATAACAAGAAGTGTGCAAATTTTATACAGATTTTGCAAAAACAACCAGCATGTAGAGACGGCTCGGTGAACCGTCTCAAATAATGATGAATGAATCTAGATTAAGTACAATAAAAAAACATCAACCTACTGTAATGCACCTTCGTCTATCCACGTTCTTATTCCAATGATATTATTGACCGAAAGTGGTGCACGGTCTGGTGGCATTTGTCTCCGCCCTGAAACAGGTCCGAGCAATATATTGTAAAGAAAACTTTGCTCACCCTGGAATTCCACAACCAGAAGCTCACTGCCGTCAATCATGTGAGTGCGAATACTGCCATAGTTGGTTAGATCCAGATTTCTTGCCGGCGGCGTACCAAAGTTCGGAGAGTGACACCCATTTTCACTTCCGCATTTCGAAACAAACAGAGGAAAGATATGCTCAGTATAGGTTAAATTACTATCCGGCAGAATGATTTCTCCACTGGAATCCGAAGGATTTTTCTCACAGGAATTCAGGTATAAAATTGAAAGTAATATGATTAAAATAACATAAATGATGAATTTATAACGGCTCATTGTTTCTCTCATGGTTACATGCTGTAGTTCAACTATACAGATTGTTCCCCATTACCTGTATTAACTCTAGCTATTTCTTGTTTTATGATTCCAATTTTCTTATTTTTGAAACTTAATTAATTATCTATTTCATATCAATCATACGATCAGGCTATTAAAAGGTTCAGCGATTGGAAAAAACATCGTACCGCGTACTTATTGTTGAAGATCATCAGGAAATGCTTCAGGTTTTGAGCAAGTTCTTGGGTGAACGAGGATTTGAAATTGATGAGGCAAACAGCGGTGAATCAGCTCTTGAAAAAATAAACTCAATATGTCCGGATCTTGTCCTGCTGGATGTCATGCTCCCCGGGATATCCGGAATTGAGGTGGCAAAGGAGATCAGATCTAACGGCAAGATTGAACAATACGTCCCTATTTTAATGCTTACTGCAAAGAGCGAGATAAGGGATGTAATCACCGGTTTGGAAGTGGGTGCAGATGATTATATTATTAAACCGTTTAGCTTTGATGAATTAATTGCACGCGTAAATTCAGCATTAAGATTTAAAAAATTAAGCGATAATCTGCGTACACAATCAAATGAGCTGGAAAATGCAAACCAGGAGATCTATCAGTTAAATCAGGATCTTACTGATAAAAATAAAGAACTCAGAAAAAAAATCTATGACCTGAGGAATATATTCGATGTTTCTCTGGAACTGCATGCAATCCTGGATGTAGACAGATTAATCAATTCTACTCTTCTCTCCCTCATTGGAAAATTTAGTTGCAGAAGTGCCATATTTATGTTTGGCGCTAAGAAAACAGAACAAAGACTCTCCGTTCTAAATTCAAAAGGATTGTATAAATCAGATATTGAAAATCTGACGATTGAGAAAAGTGATGCATTAATTTCCTATCTGCATAAAAATCAGTCTCCGCAGCTGATCACAAAAATGCCAAAGTATGTTCAAAAATCACTGGGCGCTAAAGCTTTGGCAAACATCAAGATGGAGCTCATTTCACCGATTACCACCGTCCGAAACCAGGAAGATGCCCTGATATGTCTGGGACCAAGAGTGAACGATATTCCATATCAGAAAACCGAACTGGAATTGTTGTTGACAATTAATAATATTGTTTCAATTGCCCTTTCAAATGCATCCTTATACGATGAGGTCATTCAACTCTCATATACGGATGGTATGACTGAGCTTCACAATTATCGTTACTTTGAAATGCGCTTAAAGGAAGAGATTCTCCGGCATACCCGAAATAAACAAGGGGTTTCTCTCATTATTCTCGATGTGGATCATTTTAAAAACTACAATGATACGCTTGGCCATCAGGCAGGTGATGAAGTTCTGAGGCAATTGGGTGGAATTCTTAAAGATACAGTACGTGAAAATGACATAGTTGCCCGCTATGGCGGCGAAGAATTTGCCGTTATTCTTCCCAGTGTGGGAAAAGAAGGTGTGATAATTCTGGCTGAACGTATTCGATCTCATGTCGCTGACTTTGAATTCAAAGATGAGCATGTTCAGCCCCTTGGGAAAATTACTGTCAGTATTGGAACTGCCTCTCTCCCTCTTGACGCATCCGACTCTACAGATTTAATCTATAAAGCAGACACAGCGTTATACGCCGCAAAACACTCCGGCCGTAATTGTGTCAGACAATATTCACCTGAACTGACAGCATCAGAATGAAAATAGGTATTACTTGTTATCCGACATATGGAGGAAGTGGCGTTGTTGCAACGGAACTCGGTAAAATTCTTGCCGATATGGGTAATGAGGTTCATTTTATTTCATATGCACTGCCTTATCGATTAAATTCTTTTTCATCACAATTATTTTATCATGAAGTGGAAGTGCTCCAATATCCGCTCTTTGAATACCCACCTTACAGCCTATCGCTCGCGTCAAAAATGTCAGAAGTAATAGAATATCAAAATCTTGATATCATGCACGTACATTATGCGATCCCGCATGCAACAAGTGCCTATCTTGCCAAACAAATGTTGCCAAAAAGGGATTTAAAATACGTCACAACATTGCACGGTACCGATATTACTTTGTTAGGTGGAGATCCCTCATTTTTTAAAATAACTAAATTTAGTATTGAAGAAAGCTCAGGAATTACTGCCGTCTCTAAGTTCCTGCGTGATAAAACCTATGATGTCTTTAGAACTACAAGTGAGATTGAAGTTATACCCAATTTTGTTCCCTTTGATATAACTAAGATCATAAATAAACCCGAATTACGTGAATGCTTTGCAAAAAATGATGAATTTATTATTACACACATCTCGAATTTTCGGCCTTTGAAAAGAGTAACAGACATTGTCCCAATTTTGAAAAAGGTCATTGGTGATTTCAAAATAAAAATGTTAATGGTCGGAGACGGACCTGAGCGCTCAAAAATGGAAGAACAGTGTCGGGCTGAACGCTTGTGCGATAATGTTATATTTCTGGGAAAACAAGAGAATATCTCTGATATATTATCTATAACAGATATTGTTCTGATTCCAAGTGAAACTGAGAGTTTTGGACTCGTAGCACTTGAGGCATTGGCATGTGGTGTACCTTGTGTATCGACAAATGCCGGTGGATTACCCGAAGTAAACAGAAATGGTGAAACCGGTTTTACTCGGGATGTCGGTGACATCGACGGACTTGCCGAAGCTATTTTAACCATTCTGTCTGATCGGGAACTGGCGAGAAAGATGGGAAAGGCCGGTCGGAAAATCGCTTTGAATAACTTCTCAGCAGATAAAATAGTACCAAAATATATTCAGTATTATGAAAAGGTGCTTGGCTCAAGGTAGTAGCTGCTGAATCTCACGCTGAAAAACGTCAAAATTTTCATCCCCCCACAAACAGAAAACAATATGGGCAGGTGAACTGTTTTCCTCAACAAACTGTATCGCTGTTTGTAACATAATTGTCGCACATCTCTCTATAGGGAAGCCGAAAATTCCGGTACTAATTGCAGGGAAAGCGACCGAATTTAACTTATTTTCTAATGCAACTTTGAGAGTATTGCGAGTTGCATTTTCCAGTTTTGAATCTTCATCTCCCTCACCCATTCGCGGTCCCACCGCATGAATAACATATTTCGATTTTAATTTCCCCCCGCCTGTAATCACTGCTCCGCCGACAAACGTACCACCAATCTGCCGACATTCCTCCTGAATCGTCGGGCCACCCTTCTCCCGGATTGCCCCCGCTACCCCGCCCCCCAGAACCAACTGCGCATTTGCAGCATTAACAATGGCCTCTACCTCCAGTTCCGTAATATCCCCAGTCATCAGCTCAATTTTACACTCGTTTTTTATGTATTCTGCTCTCATAACCAAAATCTAAATCCCTCCTAAATTTTTCTCTCTTGAAAAGAGAGAAAAATTTAGGGAGAAAAATCCTAACCCCTCATCGCTTGTTCTGTTGTCTGATATATTTTAAATAGATGATCCAGGCGGGTCAATTCAAAGGTAATTTTTACATGAGGATGTAATCCGCTGATTTTGATCTCACCATCTTTGGATTTTACCTGTTTCAATCCTGCCACAAGCGCACCAATAAATGAGCTGTCTACGAATTCAACAAAACTGAAATCTATAATGATTTGATTATTTCCATTATCAATCTCAGAAAATAATCGTTCTTTGAGATCAGATGCCATATCGACCGTTGCTCGTCTGGCATTAATTCTCAAGACGAGAAAATCATTTCTCAAATCCCGTTCAAAATTTTTGTGAAGTTCAGGATTGGGCGCCACTCTTTGAGCTCTTTATAATAAAATAAATCTTATCAAATACTAAGATACAGAAGATCCAAGCCATTACAAGACAAGTATAAACCTATCTTACAAAAGTCGCAAGTAAATTTCCAATTCGGTCTTGAAGATTATTAATTGATGGTGTCGGTAGAAGATAATTATTAACGAGAAAGGAAAATAAAAATAATTCGCCATTCCCTGATTCGACATAACCTGATAAATTTCTGACATGTCCCACCGTGCCTGTTTTTGCTCTGACATTTCCTTCAGCAGGTGTATTTTTCATCTTACTTTTCAAAGTCCCATCAATTCCGGCAATCGGTAAGGAATCATAAAAAAACGGAAAATATTCATGCTTCGACATGTATCTGAGAAGCAGACTTACCGAATGGGGTGAAATGAGGTTAAAGCGGGATAATCCGGATCCGTCTTTCATAGAAAATTCGTTCATCGTGATCCCCATCTGTGCCAGGGTGCTGTTAACGACTTCTATCCCCCCTGCTGCTGAGGCTTGTTGTCCATATTCTGCAGCGATTGTAACCAGGAGTTGTTCTGCATATAAGTTTTGACTTCTCTTGTTTACAATACTGATAATTTCTGAAAGAGGAGGAGATTGGTGAGTGAAAATCATGGTAAAATCGGAATAATCTATCTGACCGGGTATAGTTGCGACTTTTAGGTCTCCCAGAACTTCTATTCCTTTTTCCTCTAGCACCTCACGGAAAACATGAATAAAAAACCGGGCAGGATTTTCAACGGATAGAGATCTTGTAGTCTTCGGCTTGTTAACCGGTATATGATTGCGGATGATTATCTTATTCTCTAATCGCGGTCGTGTCAAAGATAATGTTCTTATTGAATCAGGCTCGGTCGTTATCGCTTTATTATCTATGGAAACATAACTTGTGGGTGGTGATAAATAGACGTCGGGAGGTTCTCCAATATTATCACTGGCTACAACAGTTACATCAACGCAATTGTCATTAAATGAAAGGGCACTTATTTGAGCAGAATACCAGTAGGGTTCATCATCCCACTGCCAACCATAACCTAAAGGATCTGTCTGAAAATAGGATTCATCTCCAATAATGTCTCCCTCAATTTTTTTTATTCCTTTCGAAAGAAGGGAATCTGCCCAATCTCTAAAGAACGAACGGCTATCTCCGTTACTATATCTGGGAGCAAGTGTTGGATCTCCACTCCCCTTTATAATAAGATTTCCCTTTAATATCCCTTCGTTAACTGAATTACTATGATAAATATTGGTTTTATAGGTGAAACGGGGTCCAAACTTTAGTAAAGCTGTCACCGTTGTAAATATTTTCATGTTTGAGGCAGAAATGAACAGTTTATGCTCATTATGAGCAAAAATAATTTCACCGCTGTTAACTGATTCTATGTATAAGCCCAATTGAGCGTTAAACAAATTTGGGTCAGATATAACATATGACAGATTGTCCTGCAGATTTTTTATGTTTGGCTGAGGTGTCGCAACCTTCGTCACCTTGGCTGATGTAGAACAACCAAAAATGTAAAGGGAGATAAAAAATAAACCACAGTAGTTAAAAATGTTGATGAAAAATTTGGTGGACATAGACATGACTGTAACTTTATAAACTTAGTGGTATGATGTGCTATTTATAAAATTGTGGACTACTTTAATATTGTCTATAGAGACAAGAAGTTCTCTTCTTGCTGGAGAGCAAAGCCTGATAAAAAAAAAGGGCGGTTATAACCGCCCTGTATTATTAGTTTACTGCGTCTTTAAGACCTTTACCTGCCTTAAAAACAGGAGCCTTACGTGCTGGAATTTGAATCGTAGCACCTGTTTGAGGATTTCTACCCGTGCGGGCACCACGTTGGCTCACTGAAAATGTACCAAAACCAACCAAGGTTACACTATCCCCTTTGACCAGAGCACCTTTAACCCCATCGACCACACTTGCTACTGCAGCTTCTGCATCTTTTTTCGAAAGACCAGTTTTGTCTGCAACGTAGTTTACTAGCTCTTGTTTACTCATTAATTTCCCTCCTATAAAATACGGTTGAATAGATTTATTTTCAGGTTACTAAGATACGTAATCAGTAGAATAATGACTGAATTTCCCAAATGACAGTCTAAAAGTCAAGTAAAAAGTGCGTTTAAGGCGAATTATGGTAAATACAAAAAGAAGTAAAATCTGCAGATTTTGGACTAAAATTTAGCTAGTTCTTTATCTCATTTTTTAAAATCGATTTCACAACATTTTCGAGAACATGGCTGTTCTCATAAAAGCCATTCTGAATTCGTAGACGAATTAATTCGATTTTTTGTTTTTGAAAAGAACTCTCCGTTTCATCTTTGTTCATTTTATCTTTACTCATGTAAGGATGTGACCCGTGGAATATTTATAATTCATTATAATCGGTGAGCAAAATGAAAACTTTAATGATGTAATAAATTGATTCTTTTTAGGAATTTCTGATCGGCAATTCGATGATAAACTTATTCCCCACTTTATTCTTCAAATCCAACCACATACTACCATTGTGTGCTTCGACAGCCATTTTACAGAAAGTTAGGCCTAACGCCCTGTCTACCCGGTAACCACTTTCTTTGATTTCAGCCTGTGAAAACTTTTCAAAAATTTTATCATGATAGTTCTTTGGAATCTGTGTTCCACTATCATGCGTTACAAATTGCACTTTTTGATCATCAATTGTTGATGTGGAAATAGTCACTTTACCTGTATCGACTAAATTGGTGATAGAAAAATTGATCAAATTTTCAAAAACACGTTCCATAATGGATTTATCGATAATCAATTCTGGTAAGTGATTATCAAGTTCTACCCGTATTTCCTTGTTTTTATTTTCCGGATAGTCTTTAGTCCGCTTGAGAATTTCCTCTATCATCTCATTGATATCTGCATGATCCTGTTTTAACTTTATTGTCCCTTCTTCAATCCTCGATATATCAAGCAGATTGACAACCATACGCAATAATTGCTGACTACTTCTTTCTATCCTCTGAGTATACTTTTTTAAAATTTCAGGAGGGACATTCTCCATTGACATACTCATCATCTGCAGATTTCCCTGGATCACAAAAAGCGGATTTTTCATATCATGTATGATGAGATTTGTCAGATCCTCCTTAAACTTATCCATCCCCAATAAGGATTTATTTTTCTCAGCCAGCTCAATATTCTTACTCTGTAATTCATCATGATAATCTTTGAGACGTAACAGTGATTTGACCCGTGCCAGTAATTCAACATTCTCAAAAGGCTTGGAGATAAAATCGTCAGCACCCACCTCTAATGCCCGAACCTTATCTTTTAATTCCTTAAGCGCTGTAAGCATAATAATAGGAATAAACTTAGTCTCCGGATCTTTCTTCAGCTTTTCGCAAACTTCATAGCCATCCATTCTTGGAAGCATAATATCAAGAAGTATAATATCCGGGGGATCTTCCTGGACCTTCTGAACAGCACTTACACCATCACTGACACTGATGATGTCATATCCCTGTGGACGTAAAAAGTAAACCAGGAGATCCATATTCTCCTGGTTATCTTCAACAATTAAGATTTTGTGATTTTTATGGTCGGTCATGGTTTATTAATGATATTTAAGTTATTAAATATCATTAATATAAGATATAAGATGATTTAAGTGCAAATAAATTTATAGAGGAAATATTTCATTTAAAAAGCCTTACTTGTCTGAATGCAATCACAATTTTTTTCTCTGATTTCCAATGATTCATATCAGGCGTAGATCATTTTCGTGATCGTTTTTTTCAATTTTGCCATTGTTTCTGAATGAATCTGTGAGATTCTCGACTCTGAAACGTTCAGTAATTGTCCAATTTCTTTAAAAGTAAGGCGTTCATAATAGTACAATGTTATTGCCAACCTGGTCTTTTCTGGCAATTGTTTGATAGCCTCGAGCAATATTTTCCTCATTTCTTCCTCTTCTATATTGTTTTCAGTATATGAATCTTCCTCATCTTCAATCATATCATAAAGATTTTGACTATTTGCATCATCGACCGGTTTATCCAGAGAAAGCATGTTTAAACCGCTCATCTCTTTCTTCCAATTATTGAGCTCATCCTCGTCAATGCCTAAACTGTGTGACACTTCGGTGTCCGTATAAGATCCACCAAATTTTTGTTCAAGCTCAACTGTTTTTTCTTTATACATATTGGTTTTATTTCGTAATGATCTGGGAATCCAGTCAAGTTTTCTTAATTCATCAATGATCGATCCCTTAATTCTTGGGATTGCATATGTCTCAAATTTGATCCCGTACTCAAGGTTAAATCTCTCCAAAGCTTCTACCAATCCAAGTGTTCCGATATGGTATAAATCTTTCTCTTCTATTGCAGGGGGATAATTCTTTATCATTTTACGGACCACATATTTAACCAGTCCAAGATACCTTAATGTTAACTCCTGACGTAATTCGGGATTTCCTGTTGCCTTATAAGTTTGCCAAACGTGATCTGAGTTAGTATTTTGCATGGCCCATTTTCCTCCTAATTAATGTGATAGTTACCCGGCGAAGATGAAATCTCGCATTTTCTGTGCCAAAAAATATTAGATTATAGAGGATATTTTTTATAAATATCACATAAACAATAACTTAAACCTACTATTTTTATCATCATTTTTCTTCAAACTGTCTAATTTTCAACCTTCTACACTTAAAAGTGACCGATTTTTCGACATTAAAGGTGACCAGATATTCAACACTATGAGTCTGTATTGGGAACTTAAGATGATTTACCGCAGTATCTAGAAAGGAGATTTTTCTAATGTAAATCGCAAGTTATGTCGATATATTTATTGGGCACTCGTTTAAGTGTATTTTGTGACGAAGCGATCAATCGCCTTGCTACAACAACAATATTAATTTATATGTGAGGTACCCATATGAAATCTCTATCTATAATCACATTGTTGCTGCTCATGATTTTACCACTGCATTCCCAATCCCCATTTTCCCCCTTTCCAAATGAAATGGCACCAAACTATTTTGATGGTGGACTTGGCATGACCTGGATTGACGGGAGATCCTATACAAATATTTCTTTAAGACCTGAGTTTACGTTCGGTAAATTCGGATTAGGATTGCGGATTGATTTACTTTTTGATAACCAGGATAATTTTAAATTTCGGAGCGTCGGCTGGGAGGATGCCTCTGCAATCCCCAGATCCATCTTATATGCCCGATATGGGTATAAAGGCGATCCGGTCTATATTAAATTAGGATCACTTACGGCAGCTACCATCGGACACGGTTTTATCATGTGGCAATACAGTAATGAGGCAGAGTATGATAAACGCAGATTTGGTGCTGTTCTTGATCTTGACTTTGGCCATGTAGGAATTGAATCCGGACTTAGCGATATAGGAAATGCTGATCTGTTTGGCGGTCGTCTGTATGTTCGTCCTTTATATTCACTCGAGATACCAGTTCTCAGCAATCTTGAGATTGCTGGATCAGCAGTAACCGACCTGAATCCGGACCACAACAAAGAAACCAATGATGATGTCCTGGTCTATGGAGCGGATGTCGGCTTACCGATTGTCAAGAGCCAGGTATTTAAAACAGTCCTGTATTTTGACTATGCAAAATTTAGAAACTTCGGTGAGGGAAAAGTTGCCGGAATCAATTTTGGGTTTCCAAATATTGGCAGCGTTTTCAGCCTGGATATGCGTTTTGAAAGACGCTGGCTTGGCGATCAGTTTATTCCCAGCTATTATAACACCTTGTATGAACTTGAAAGAAATCTGCCAAATGGTCTTGATAAAAAAAGCAGACTTAGAGAAGCAAAAGCTTCTGATGGCTATTTCGGCCTCTTAGGCGGACAAATCGCCGGATTATTTAGATTAGCAGGTAGTTTTCAAAAACAAGATGATATTCCCTACAGTGGAATCCTCCACCTGGAAGCACGATTAATGGATCTTATTCCTGATGTACATTTTATTACTTATTATGATAAAACAAATATCGAGACGTTCGAGGATGCTCGTACCCTTGATATTTTTTCTCAGGCTGTGATGGAAGTGGGTTATGTAGCATATGGATTTTTAAAGATATCAATGCGATATCGCTGGAATTTTGTTGAGACTTCTCCAGGGGTGTTCACCCCGCAAGAACGTGTCGAACCGGTCGTTTCTTTTGTTCATAAATTTTAACGAAGAGACTATCGAAATATACCTTTAATCTATTGCAGAAACGGTTCCTTGGACTATCTCTGCTTCTCCGAACAGTAGCGACGCGATTAATCGCGTCGCTATATTTACCCCCTTCTTTAGTAATAAATTCCTGAAGCACCTCAACAATAATGCATTTTGGTATGTTTTTTGCCTCAGTTAATCCAAATTCAAAAGGATAAAACGGATGCTCAGCATTATTCAAACCTTTTTAAAAAAGCAAGTTGTCAATCCCCTTGTGGATGTTATCTTTCCACCCCTTTGTTATATCTGTGAATCCTGTCTCCAACCGGGACAAAAAATTATTTGTGAGAGTTGCTGGCATAAAATACCTGAATTTAATGGACAACTAGATCAGTCTTTAAGTAAAAGGACATTTGACAAACTATTCGTACTTTTTGAATTTGAGGATACTATAAGACAACTGATACATTTATTAAAATATAAACGATATCTGACCCTGGCTTCCTATTTTGCTATTGAAGCCAACACCAGGTTTGACTTTTGTCATCATAACCCCTACGACGAGATCATTCCTGTCCCACTTCATCCGACTCGAAAAAGAGAACGTGGATATAATCAAAGTGAAGAAATAGCCGTTGCCCTGGGCAGTATAATAAGTATTCCCGTCAAATCCGAACATTTGACACGAATTCGCATCACATCTACTCAAACCAGACTGACCGAAAATGAAAGGGACATGAACGTCAGCGGAGCATTTAAATGTAACGCAAAACTTTCGAAAAAAAATATATTGTTGATCGATGACGTAATTACGACCGGGAGTACGGTCGAGGCGTGTTTAAAGGTACTTAAAGACGCAGGGGCAGAAAGAGTAGATATACTGGTAATCGCTCACCCCCTGAGAATTAACTAACATGTTGCGGTTATTTTTCTTTCGTCTCTGTTCGTACAAACCGATGATAAAAAATAATAAAAAGTACAAAATCAAATGCATAAACAAAACAGGCAATCCAGGCAGCCCCCAAAATCCCATAGACGGGAATAATAAAAATACACAAAATTATCTGAAGAGTAGGAATAAGAATAGAAATATTACGTACAACCTCGCCCTGTTTTCTGGCCATCAGAAACAATGTGTAAGGTTTGCTGAGTCCGGAAAACCCGAATGCCAGAGCAAGGGGAGGTAATAACTCTATTGTTGGTAAATACTCACTGGAAAACAAATAGATAACTATTGGTTCTCGAAGAAGTATAAAGAGGATAACAGAAAAGAAAACAAAAGTAAGATTTCCGTAGATGACTTTATGGCTTATTTCTTTATCAGTGGCGAACCGGTTAAAAAGACTGGTAGCCAGGGAAGTTGAAAAATGAGTGAGGGGGAATGAGATAGCAAAAGCCAACCCATAATATGCCATGGACTGTTCATCAAGAAAGTAGGATATTAAAAATTTGTCAACATGAATAAGAAGGTCCGCCCAAATAACACTCACATAAATATGACGACCATAACTTTTCACCTCATTCCAAATAACCGTCAACTTTTGTTGAATGGCTGTGAGGGATGGTTTTAAAGATATCCAGCCAAATATAAGTACAATCCCAAGTCCAATAAACATTGCAGACAATGTTGATTGTACAGTGAACGGCCTTGTATAAATTATGAGCACAAGCAATAGCAGATAAATAATTTTCGAGCCAACAGTTAACAAAGAAAGAGATTTTATATACCCACAACCTCTTAAAGTAAGGGAAAGATGAGATATAAGAACATAAAGACCAATACCAAAGGCAAATTGTTGGCATAAGATTCCGATTTTGACCTCAAAGATATTGTCAATATAAAATCCACATATCAGTAAAAAAAGGGAGGCAAAAACTGAGAAAAGCAAAGCCAATACTAAACTTGCTCCTATCAACCGCGCGTTCTCAGCGTCATCCTTGGAAACAGCAACTAATCTCGAGGTGCTCTCAAATACTCCAAAACTAAAAAACGACCTGCTTAAAGTAATAAATGTTATAAAGAATGAAAGTTGCCCAAATGCTGAAATTTCCAGATAATTCGTATTGATTTTGGTCGTAATCCAGCCAATAAATATGTTAAATATGAGAGCAGAATAATATATGAACGTATTGATAACCGGTTCTTGCCGCAGGGAATTTTTCACTCTTTAAATACCTTTTTTATCTGAGATCATATATGCTGATTGAAGGTCCTGCTGTCCAGAACTCTGGTGAAAAGACTTTAACGGGTGTATAGTTTTTAGTCAGTTGCTTGTAAAATTCTTGAACTTCCCTAATACTCTTCTGAACCCCCGGTGGATAATCATCGATTTCAATCGATAGATAACTATCGTAATACCAATTGTTACTAATAAAAAAAGAAGTGTCCTTATCTAATAGTTCATTGAGGGTACGTCTTCTGTATTTTAAAGCGATTTCTTCATAGGCAATGTCTGTCTCTGGTATGTCATTGGTGTTCTGGACAACAATCGATATAAAACTAACCTGCCTGCTATCTGTTGAAAATTGAATTAATTTTTCTTTTACTCCATCAGGAAGTTGGTCAGCACTCGCTCCGTACGACAGGTATCTCTCAATATCAAAAACTCCAAGATCATTATGATAATTATCATAACACACCGTTTGCTCTTTATTGATGTTGTGGACGATCCATTCTGTCGCCTGCTCACGTGTATCCGGATTTGTTAACCTCACAGAATGTAAAATAACCGAGACAAAGGAGGGCAAAAGGATGATCAATACAACAAAAATCTTAATTATTTTCTTGTTAATATATGTTTTCTGGATGTGGTCAAGAAACGATGCACTCAGAATAATCCAGGCTGGAAAAATTGCATACAAATAATCAATTCCTTTTTTTGTCCATGTTCCAACATACAAAAATGTAAGTATAATAACGATTAATAAGGGATAATGCTTGTAATCTCTCCGGATGATATAGAAAACTGTGGATAGAACAAAAAGAAAACCGATTATCATTTCTTGCTGAATGAGATGTGAAATCTCCCACAAAAAAGGTGTACCCCTTTCTGCACTTACAGCACTATACATTTGTGAAGAGATCACCTGCCATCCCTGATAAAATTTCTCAGGATAGATCAACCACAATGGATTGGTTATGAAAAAACCGATAGCAATACCACCAAAGGATAAACTCAGAGCTGGAAACAGCTGAATACGCCGATCATACCATCTCTGAATAACAAGTAGAATAAGCCCAATCGCTAAAAAACCAGCATTATATTTTGCAGCTATCGATAGCCCACAAAAAAAACCTGTGATAAAAAAGTCCTTCTTTGATGGAGAATCAGCCAATTTATAAAAAAACAATATGGTTAGTGTGGAGAACAAGATAAGAAGAGTGTCAGCTGTAGCATAGCTACTGAAACGAACCAGATTGAGACTAATAGCCATAAAAGTAGCAGCAATTTTAGCCGTCGTTAAATTGGTCTGACGTTTTAGAAACTGGTAGATAAATACAATTGTCATTAGTGATAAACCAACATTGAATATTCGGGAAAGGATGTAAATGGCTGAAGGATCGGTCAGGAATTGAGCGGCAAAATCATATTGATTTCCGAAAATATTAAAAATGTTACAAATCAGATAATATGATCCATAAAGGATCAATAAAATATAGGTGTAAAAAGTAGGATAGATATATAATCCGGGATCGATTGTCTTCCCTGCCCCCATACTCAAGGCCATCCGTGCCAGAAAGTGTTCGGTTGAATTGTATACGGCAGGTAATCCGTCAAAAATTCCTGGTATCCGAAAGATTAAAGCAATCACAAGTATAAGATAGAGGTACTTATCTTCTCTTGATATTTTCATATATCTGATTCATTTTTATTGATTCGTTCTCCCAGTTAAGTATCCTGGATGCTTTTCTCGCATTATTTCTCCACTCTCTTAACTTATTTTCATCAGATAACATGATCTTGATAGATTGAGCAATGTCTTCGACATCCTCGGGATTTACGGACATCCCCAGCCCATAAGTATCTAAATACTCAGTAAGTGTATCCAAATTACTGGCAAGAATTGGAATTCCGGCCATGATGTATTCAAAAAATTTATTAGGCAATGCATAGGTATAGTTCAATGATGTTTTTTCAAACAGAACGACACCAAGATCTGCTCGTGAAGTAGTAGTAATTAATTGCTCTGTTGGTATATATCCTATCAATGAAACTTTGCTTTGAAGATCAAAATATACAATCCTTTCCCTGATATCGTTTTCAATCTCACCACCACCAATTAAAACAAGGTGAGCATTATCCAGTAGTGTCATTGACTCAATTAACTGCATCAAACCTCGTCCGGGTTTAAAGTGACCCTGAAAAACGATCAGTTTATCACTGGTTTTTGGTAATATGTCGTCATTTGGGGATTCGGAAGGCCTCTCCTTTTGAGGTAAATTTCTGATGACTTCTATTTTTTGCAGATCCGGATATTTTTTTTGATACAATCCGGCAATTGGATCTGAGACAGTAATCAAGACGTCTACTTTTTTAATTGCGATCTGTTCAGCTAACATCCATAGTTTTTTGCGTATTCTGTTTCTGTTAAATATTTCCAATCCTTCATAATATTCATGTGCATCATATACAATATTGAATTTTTTAATTATTCTGAGAAGATAAACGGCAGGTAATGTCCATAAATCATGACAATGAACAATTTGTAATCGCTTATAAAAGAGTAAAAGGAACACTTTTAAATTAAAATGTATAAATTTAAGTGGTCCCCCTTTAAAAAATGGCGTTGTAATCCTTCGTATTGAGATCCCATTTTGAATGACTGCTGATTTATCCCCAGGCTTGCCTAAAGAAACAACTTTTATTGAATGGCCTGATTCTGCCGAACTTTCTGCCTGATTTTTAATCCGCCGTTCATAGTCAATAAAATTGATTGTCAGATGGCAAATATCCATATTAATCCTGATCAGATATGCTAACTTTAAGTTTTACCCTATTTGCTTTCGTCGTCAGCCGATAATATCCTTTTTTAAATGAATCCAGAGTATATTTTCTGTCAGGATGAGGTGTAAGATTACCGATTAATTCAAATGAAAATGATTTGTGTTCCCCGGGTACTGAAATATCAATATCAGCTATATTCTTTCGATCATATTTGATAGTGATCGTTATTCTCTCACGCGATCTTAACCATTTCAAATGTCCAGCAAGTGTATTTACATATATTCTGTGCTGCAGCAATTCATTCTCAAGATACTCCCATAATTCTTTATAAGGTTGGTGTACAAAATTACTGGGATGTAATAGACTTACCAGCAAACCATTATATTTCAGAACTTCGTTCACCAAGGCGGAAACCGCAGATTTTGCCTGAACAATATCCTCACCGGATCCGGGAAGATTGTATTCAAATAAATGAAGAGAGAATTCTGTCAAGGAAAGAGGCTTGTCCTCAAATACATCATAAGTTTTAAATGGGTGTGTTGTCCCAGCCCTGAAACCGGCTTGATAATTGTAACCAAGTGATGAATCATATCCAAGGGCAGCTCTTTCTGCAAAAATCCAAAGTCTGGGAAACTTGGCACGCAAATAATGCTGTCGCATACCAATAATTTCCACTCCACTTGCTTTTTTCAGTTTACGTTTTTCTTCACGATAATATCTCGGTCGGTCAAATGAAAATTTACTCGGATGTAATGCTATTTCATGATCATTTTCAATCAATCTTTGAAAAAGTTTTTCAAACTTTTTTGAAAATACATTATAGCGATAATGTCTTCCTTCCATCATCTTTGCTATAAAAAAGAAAGTTGCTTTCCATTCCCTTTTTTTATAATGATCAATTAAATCCGGGAAATTCCAGGATTTTTCATCTTTTTCATGAATCTCTTTTTTTGCATGATCAAGTGTATACGGTTTTCCTAAAATTTTATGCAAATACCCTTTCCCGGTTTTTACCAATCTCGATTTTAGAGGCAGACCGCGTGTAATATCAACATCATGTGTGAAGGCTACTCCTATATCTTCTCCATTTGGCCATGGTAGTACACGAATGGCAATCTTCTTATCCTGTTTGATCCGTTCTCTGATAACGGTATCCAGATGTAAAATGAGAAAATCCACTGCAGGTAATGTGAGATTCTGATATCTGGAGAGAATTGAAGAAGAATGATCTGTGGCTGTTTCCTCGGTAAAATGACGCCATTTTTCTTCATAGCGGCTAAAATGATAAAAAACGTTCAAGAATATATCGAGTGGAATAAGCCATGTATTGGCTTTTGTTTTTCTATAAAATATTCCATTCCTGGTTCGTCTCCAACCAGTTAGATCTCCGCACTCCAGCCTGTCACCAATAACAGGTATAGACTGATCATTGCTTTCAAAAAGGTTTATCACCCGTTCCGATTCATCCAGGGAGGTAAGTTGTTCAGAGTTAAATATATTAATGCTGGAGTACATGGGGATTTGTTCAAGATTTTTTTCTGGAAAGTAAGTGATTGTAATATCCCGCTTAGAGATATTCTCTGATTGGGAGATGATTTTATAAGGATATCCCAACCTTCCGGCAACAATTCGTACGGCATATTCCAGGCGACGGGAGAAATAATCTTTTTTTATGAGAAAATTAAGGGTCATAGTATCCGTTCTCTCTGCATCCGAATTTCATATATCTTGACAATCCATGAAAGGGGTATTCTTGTTTTGTTCGTCACTCTAAAACCCTGGATTAATTCCCCACCAAAGCCACGTTTAAACTGTTCTATTTGCGGATGATTTGCTCCGAGAAAATCAAATCTCTCAATTTCAGCGGCGTATTTTTCCAATATAAAAGCGGTCAGAAATGTCGAACCATATCCAGGATGATCCTCGCCGCCAGCCACTAAATCGTATCCGCAGGTACCATCGATTATGACCAATCTTCCGGCTATTGTTTTGCTGTTTAGTTCTACATAAAAGAGTTTGGCCTGCTCTAAATGTACAACTTCATTTAAGAACTTGGATAATTGTTCTTTGCTTACCAGTGGCTTCATCCCATGCCGCTGATAGCTTTTCGTTACAAGTTCTGCTAATAGTGCAGGATCTGACGACTCACGCACAATAGCGTTTTCATTTTGTGCCTGTTTCAGTTTCTTGCGTACACTCTGATTAAAATTTTCGAAGACAGCTTCCTTGGTTTTTATTGAGACAACATAAGAATATTGAGGCTCTATCGTTGCCCCTCCCCATAAATAAGATCTCACATCTTTACTCGTATGAGGAACATCGAGCACCCAATAATCATATTGTTTTTGCAGATAGCATTCAAATCGTTCTGTTATTAGAAGATGATTTTGGATAGTTTTTTGAGGTTTTTCATCGACCGGCTTATAAAAGATCGGCGAACAATAAGGAAGAAATGCAGTTGGGGTGATCATATTCCATATAAATTTTTTGTGATGAAAAAAGATCATGCCACCAACCGCTTGCTCATTCCTTAAACAAAATAGGATATCATATGATCGTCCAAATGTGCGTGATAAAATTTCTATCCAGGTTGTTGTATGAAAAAAAGTACCCTGTGGAGAATCCTCTACAAATTGATTCCACAGGGCAGAATCAGCTTTTGGAACATGAGAAATTTTGAATGAAGGTTTGCTCTCAGCCATTGTGAGAACGGTTTATGCTCTACCAAGCAGTTGTACGATTATCGCTTTTTGAACGTGCATCCTGTTTTCTGCTTCATCAAAAACGATTGACTGTGGGCCATCTATCACCTCGTCCGTAATCTCATCGCCGCGATGAGCAGGAAGACAATGCATTACTTTAGCGTCTTTTTTTGCATAGGACATTAATTCTTGATTAACCTGATAACTTTTAAATATCTCATGCCGGCTTTTTGCTTCGCTTTCCTGTCCCATACTGGCCCAGACATCCGTATATACAATATCAGCATCATTAACCGCTTCCCGTGGATCCGTTAAGACCTGAACTGTGCTCATACCGCGATCATGTGCATGATCCAGCGTCGCCTTATCAGGCTCATAACCCGAAGGAGAACATATGTTGAGTGAGAAAGGCAAAACAGATGCCAGATTTATCCACGAATTTGCCACATTGTTACCATCACCAATATAGGTGACCTTTAAATCTTCCAGATGCCCGCGATGTTCAAGAATCGTATACATGTCAGCCATTATTTGACAGGGATGATTATAGTCGGTTAATCCATTGATAACGGGTACGCTGGCATATTCCGCTAATTCTAAGATATGCTGGTGATCAAACAATCTCGCCATGATAATATCATTATATCGGGAAATCACTCTGGCAATATCGCTCACTGACTCCCTTTTACCAATTCCAATATCATTTGGAGAAAGATATAAAGCGTACCCCCCCAGTTGATACATCCCGGTTTCGAATGAAATTCGTGTTCTTGCCGAGGGTTTTGCAAAGATCATGGACATGGTTAGACCTTTGCAGAGATGATGTTCCTGTCCGTTTTTGGTTTTTTCTTTTAAATCTTTTGTTAAAGAGAAAATTTGATCAATTTCATTTTTAGAATAATCCGCAAGAGAAATAAAATGATTTAACACAGTTTCACCTTTCTACAAGATATATTTACTCAAATCCTCATCTTCAATAATCACTTCAAGTTTTTCTTTTACAGTTTTACCGTCAATCTTTATGTCCTGGGTTCCGATCTCAGGTACACTAAATAGAATTTCCTCCAGCAAGGTTGACATAATAGTATGCAACCGACGTGCACCAATGTTTTCTGATTTGGTATTGACCAATGTGGCGATTCTGGCAATCTCAGTAATCGCATCTTTCGTAAACACCATCTTTACATCCTCTGTATCGAGAAGGGCTGTATATTGCTTAATTAATGCATTTTCCGGCTCAGTCAGAATGCGGATAAAATCTTTTTCTGTCAGACTGTTTAATTCTACACGAATCGGAAATCGTCCCTGCAATTCCGGTATAAGATCAGATGGTTTTGATACGTGAAAGGCCCCGGATGCAATAAACAGAATGTGATCAGATTTTATCACACCATATTTTGTTGCCACTGATGTACCTTCGACGATGGGCAGAAGATCTCGTTGTACCCCTTCTCTTGATACATCGGGACCGTGTTTTCCGGAATTTGAACCTGCTATCTTATCTATCTCATCAAGAAATACAATCCCGGAATTTTCCACTCTGTTTTTGGCATCTCTGATCACCTCTTCCATGTCGATCAGTTTTTGTGCCTCTTGTTGAGTTAATATTTGTAAAGCCTGTGGTACCGTCGTTTTTCTTTTTTTCATCTTTTTTGGCATCATTCCACCAAAAATATCCTGCAAATTCATCCCCATTTCTTCAATCCCCATGGGTGAAAAGATTTGCATCATGGGTGTTGAATCGGTTGGAACATCGATTTCAACCATTCGGTCATCAAGTTGTCCTTTTTGTAATTGCGCCCGTAGCTTCTCCCGTGTTCGCTGATGTCGTAACTCCAGCTCATCTTTTTCTTCCATTTCACCAACTGGTTTTGGACGATTTGTAATTGGCGGTAAAAGAATATCCAGAAGCTTTTCAGTGGCATTTTCCTGTGCTTTCTTTTCGACGATTTTTGTTTTCTCTTCACGTACCATCTGCACACTAATATCCATCAGATCGCGGATAATCGAATCAACATCCCTGCCGACATAACCAACTTCAGTAAACTTTGAGGCTTCTACTTTGATAAAGGCTGCATTCGCCAATCGAGCCAATCGACGTGATATTTCTGTTTTACCAACACCGGTGGGTCCGATCAGAATGATATTATTTGGCATTATTTCCTCACGGATATGCCCTTTGACCATCTGCCTGCGCCAACGATTTCTTAACGCGATAGCAACCGATTTTTTTGCCTGATCTTGTCCTATGATGTATTTATCCAGCTCCTTTACGATCTGACTCGGGGTGAGTTCATTCATTTAATAGTTGTCCTTTACAGTGTTTCAACGCTGATATTCTCATTTGTATAGATGCATATTTTTGCTGCTATTTTTAATGATTCTCTGACTATCTCCTCTGCATTGAGAGAAGAATATTCCACCAGGCTTCGAGCTGCTGCCAGGGCATAATTGCCTCCTGATCCGATTGCCAAAATGCCATCATCTGGCTCAATAACATCGCCGGTACCAGATACAAGATAAGTGTAATCTTTATCCATAATCGCCAGCAGCGCTTCCAGACGCCGTAAATATTTATCCGTTCTCCAGTCTTTTGCTAATTCAACAGCTACCTTTGGTAAATTTCCTGAAAATCGTTCTAATTTCTCTTCAAACCTTTCAAATAAAGTAAAGGCATCTGCAGCTGCACCTGCAAAACCAGCTAAAATATTATTATTATATAACTTACGTATCTTAATTGTATTGTGTTTCATGACCGCATTGCCCAGGGTAACCTGGCCATCGCCACCGATTGCCACCATCCCCTTATGCCGTACACCAACAATAGTCGTACCTATAAACCGGTCTGGTTTATGAATTTGCATATATTATTCCTCTGATTGTTTATAGTTGGTTAGATTTTTTTGCGCAATCTGGCTACTGGAATGTTGAGTTGTTCCCGGTATTTTGCGACAGTCCGTCTGGCAACCGGAAAACCTTCACTGGTCAGGACCTGGGAGATTTTTTCATCGCTCATCGGTTTATCGGGATTTTCTTTACTGATCATTTCGCTGATTCTCTCTTTTACCTTTCGGGTTGAGATCTCTTCACCGTCGTCCGTTTGGATTCTTTCTGTGAAGAAATATTTCAGTTCAAAAATACCAAAATCGGTTTGCACATACTTTCCATTTGCAACCCGGCTGACAGTTGAAATATCCATATTGATCATATCAGCAATCTCTCTCATAATTAAAGGCTTGATATGAGAGGGACCTTTGGCAAAAAAATCATATTGTTTTTCAACAATAGCCTGCATGACACTTAACATCGTAATTTTTCGCTGGTAAATTGAGCTAATAAACCATTTGGCCGATTCAATTTTTTTTCGAATATACTGTTTGGTTTCCTTGTCTGTATCATTTTTGCTCTGTAATAACTGCTTATACGTTTTACTGATGCGAAGCGGTGGTATATTCCAGTCGTTCAATGTTACGACAAACTCGTCTTCGACCTTTTCTACAATAAAATCAGGAATGATATAATTATGTTTGGTATTGTGCAATCCTAAACCGGGTTTGGGATTCAATTTGGCGATGATTTCGATAATTACCTTTAGCTCTTCTCGATCAATCTCCATTTCTGTAAGTATCTTATCATACCTCTTGTTTTTAAAATCTTCAAAATGATCATTAATCACTTTGATGGCAAGTTCAGGTCGAGGTTTCATCTCCTTTAACTGTACCGACAGACATTCCTGAAGATCTCGGGCACCGACACCAACCGGATCAAATTTCTGAATTTGTGATAATAATGATTCTACTTTCGATATACCGGTCTCAAAGATTTCAGCCACATTTTCAATTGAGACAGACTCATCGAGGTAGCCGTCATCTCTGATATTCCATATGAGGTATTCGCCGATTTTAAGATCAGTCTCATCGAGGGAAAGATAGTTGAGCTGTTCCATCAGGTGATCCGTCATGGAATTCACCTCTACCTCCGGCCGCTCGAATTCCTCTTCATTTTTATCTCGTGGCAGACGGTACTCATACGACTCTTCATCATTAAGCAATTCATCCCAGTCACTATCTTCTTGTGCATCTGATAACTCTTTAACATCCAGATCAGAATTACTGTCTTCGGGATCTGTAAGCTCTAACTCTTTTTCTACAATTTCTTTTTCTTCTTCGGTTGCCTCAATGGTATCAACTTCCTGCTCCATTTCTTCTTCCAGCCCTTCTTCTAGCACGGGATTTAATTCCAGTTCTGTTTGAATCTTTTGTTCCAGACTCAAAAGAGGTAACTGCAGGAGCGTAGATAGCAATATTTGTTGCGGCGATAAGCGTTGTTCTAACCGCATTGTTTGTGAAAGCTGAACCATAAAAATCCGTTATTAAAAATTTTTGGCACAATTTATGTACGAACTTAGATATAAAGCGAAAACATGTCAAGCTTATATTGATCTTGGATATTCGATTCTGGTTATTAGTAAAAGCGAAGTGCGGATTTATCCCCAAATATGATTCTCAGTGACAGCAATGAATTAACCTTGTAAGGGCATGGGGCGCCATGCCCTTAAAGAGATAAGTTTATCGATTCATACGGTTTCCACAATCCTCAACAAGCTCATATGTCCAGCTGACGATCTCTTGTGAATGACTGTTTAAGTCAACTTTCTCAGATAATTCGAATATACTCGCGCATTGTTTTTGACAAGCTTCAAATTCGCTGAGCTCTTTGTGGATGACAGCCAACTTATATTTACACTTTAAAAGATGAGATACGTTTCTTTCATCGTCCTTAATGATCAAGTCGTAGAGAGTTAAATAAGATGATTTTGCCCTTTGATAATCGCCATTCTTATGGTAGGCATGCGCATTCGCCCACCACATAAACTGACTTTGCGGATATTTTTGAACAATTTTCTCAGCAAATTGAATCGCCTCTTCATAACGACCATAATCGAGGAGAATATAGACAAGCTGATGCATTGCCATATATCTGCTTAGGGAATCGCAGGCAATTGCCAGTTTGATCATGGCAATTCCCTCGTCCCTGTCATCAGGCACGAAAGGCATCCAGGATATATATTTTAAACGGCTATAACGCCAGTATTTATAAACACCAATCCCTAAATAGGCTCCGTATAATGAAGAATCAATTTCAAGTGTTTGATTTAAAGAACCAACGGATTTCAAACCATTGGTAATCGCACCGATATAGTTACCGTGATTTCCCTGAAAAAATGCTCGATACCCGTAAGCACTCCCCTCATAAAAAAATAATTCGGCTTTGAGCGAATCCGCCAACTGGCTTCCATTTTCCAATCGGTCCTCTACGAGATCAAGGGTCTTGTCAATCGCCTGGTTAAACAGTTCTGCGTCATCCTGATTTTCATAGTGGGTCATTTTAGAATTTAAGGTAGCCGCAAGATAAAATTGTGCCCGATAATCATTGGAATCTGCTTCTATTTTTTGCTCAACAATACGCAATGCTTCACTAAAATTTGTATTGATCGTATGAGTAACCGTTTCCTGAATCCAACCATTATTCCCCGCAAACAGTTGAATTCCGGAAGTCACAATCAAGAAAATAATGATTCTGCTTAACATCTGTCCTTATTTCTAGTTTTCAACGTAAATCAGACCTGCCCCGTTATTCGAGGGTAATCAGCTCATCCGCGTTCCATTGGCTGAACCATCAACCACATGAACAGGGGGGTATATTAAAGAATGGATATTCTCGATGCAAATATTTTACAAATTGAGCATATTTATACAGGAGGTTAGTAAGAGATGGTCTCTGTTTGCGGGATTTTATCGCCGAAGTAAAATATCCTGGTTGTTCTTAAAATCATCTAAGATCAGACGAGTACCTTCCGCAACCGAATAGAGAGCATTATGTGCTACACTGACAGGTAAAGATGTTTTTTCACAAATTATCTCATCGAGACCACTGAGTAAAGATCCTCCACCCGTCAATATAATACCCCTGTCTACCAGGTCGTTAACAAGTTCTGCCGGTAACTTTTCCAGAGTGTTCATAATGGCCGTGATAATGGTGCCAACAACATCTTTTAAAGCCTCGATAAAAAAACTATTGGTAATAATCAATTGTCTGGGTAAACCATTTTGTACATCTAATCCTTTAACTGTGACAGCCTTGCCATTATATTTTTCTGATATTGTGCCATGAGACATTTTAAGCCGTTCAGCTGTAGTTTCACCGATCCGCATGTTGTATTTATTTTTAAAATACCTGATAATCGCTTCATTCATTTCATCACCGGCAATACGGATTGTATTGTCGACAACAATACCACCATAATTGATGACAGCGATGTCCGTCGTACCACCTCCGATATCGACAATCATATGGGCGTCCTTACCCTTAACATCCAGCCCGATGCCGACCGCAGCAGCCATTGGTTCAGCAACCAAATATACTTCTCTTGCACCCGCCTGTTCTGCGGATTCAATTACCGCAAGTTTTTCCACCTCGGTAATACCTGTTGGAACACCCATCACCACTTTACCAATTCGGTATTTTGGGACAGAAGCACTACGTATAAAGGCTTTAACCATTTCTTCACCAGCAACGAAATCAGCAATAACACCATCTGCCAGTGGTCTGATAACCTTGATCCGTTCTCCGGTTTTCCCCAGCATATCTTTAGCATCTAATCCATACGCAATAACATCATAATTATGATTAAAGGCGATTACAGAGGGCTGGTTAACAATATACCCCTTACGTTCAGCAAAAACGACGGTATTTGCCGTGCCAAGATCGATACCCAGATTTGTGAAAACATATTTTAGAAGATTGTACATGATCTTTACCACCCAGCTGGTTTGATTGAGGTAAAGAATAATTTTGTAGAGACGGCCCGCTGCGCCTTCTCAATTTCCATATTATGATTTTATTATCGTCGATTTTTCCGTATAACGTAAATAAAAATAAAAATATTTTTGAAAAAAAAAGCCAACCTTTTGGTTGGCTCTTATGAATCACTAAAGTTTTAGGCTTTTGCTGCTTCTTCTACGGGTTTTTCATCTGAAGTATCTTTTACCTCTTCCTTATTCCTGGCCGTTTTCGTTTTAGTCACCTTCTCTTCCTTATCCGTTTCCTCACTTACTTCGGCAACCTCTTCTTTTTTCTTTTTAGCAGCACTTTTCTTTGTTTTTGCCTCTGTTTTATCAGCTCCGGATTCTTCCACCACTGGTTCTGATTCAATTATAGCTTCTTTTTCGCTGTCAGCTTTGGTATCGGTAACAGATTCTGGCTGCTCTGTTTTTTCTACAGCAGCTTCTTTAACTTCCTCCTTTTCAGAAACCTTACCTTTTTCTTTCGTTGTTTCGGTAGGTGCTTCTGCATCATCAGCTGCCTTAGCAGGTGCTTCTTCAGCTGCGACTTCGGCCATCTCAGGAGGTAATTCAACTTTTTCTTCCGCTTTTTTGTCATTCACTGCAAGTGAAGATTTCAGGATTTCTTCCATTGTATTCTTCTCAACTCCCTGTTTTGAGAGATATTCTTCCCATTCTTTTTCTTCTTTATCCTTAAAATAATCGGATACAGAAAGAACAATCTTCTTGTTATCTTTATCAAATTCTATAACTTTTGCAGGAATTTCATCACCGGTTTTATAATATTCCGTAGCTTTCTTCAATTTTGGATGACCAAGATGATTGATCGGAATAAAACCATCAACACCAAGCGGAAGGGTAACGATCACTCCCTTGTCAATAATCCGGGAGACTGTACCTTTCGTTTCGGTATCAATTTTGTATTTATCTTCAAACGCATCCCAGGGATTTTCCTCGATTTGTTTGTGTCCGAGCGCAATTCGGCGCTCATCCCGGTTAATACCAAGGACTACCACTTCAATTTCATCACCTTTTTTCACAACTTCACTTGGGTGACGAATCTTTTTTGTCCAGGATAAATCGGAGATATGAACCAGACCGTCGATCCCTTCCTCCAGCTCTACAAAGGCTCCAAACTGTGTCAGATTTCGAACAACTCCCGTGTGTTTGGAATTAAGTGGATATTTATCGTCAATTTTTTCCCAGGGATCGGGCTCCAGTTGTTTTAAACCGAGAGAAATCTTTTTCTCATCTGACTCAATATTGAGCACTTTTGCCTCAATCTCCATTCCGACATGAAGCAGTTGACTTGGATGTTTAATGTGTTGTGACCATGACATTTCAGATATGTGTATCAATCCTTCTATACCTGTTTCAAGTTCAATAAAGGCACCATAGTCTGTCAAACTAACCACTTTGCCAACAACCACTTTTCCAAGTGGATATTTCTCTTCAATGTTTGCCCATGGATGTGGCATCAGTTGTTTCCGACCCAGCGAAATCCGATCCTTGTTTTCATTAAAATCAAGGATAACAACTTCAATTTCTTCATCTAGTTTTACCACTTCGGATGGATGATTGACACGGCCCCAGCTGAGATCGGTAATATGTAGAAGACCGTCGACGCCGCCCAGATCGATGAACACACCAAAATCTGTAATATTTTTGACCGTTCCTTTGCGAACCTGTCCCTTTTCAATTGTTTTGATGATTTCTGACCGTTGACTCTCCATTTCCTTTTCAATAAGGACACGTGAAGAAACAACGATATTGCGTCGGGCATGATTGACCTTCACTATCCGGAATTCCATATCCCGTCCCAAATATGAATCAAAATCACGAATAGGTTTTACATCTATTTGTGATCCTGGCAGAAAGGCATCGACACCATTTAGATTAACAACCATACCACCTTTGATACGACGGACAATCGTACCGTTTATTGTTTCATTCTTTTCAAATCTCTCAACAACATTTTCCCATACACGAATAAAATCTGCACGTCTTCTTGACAAAATAAGCTGTCCATTCGGATCCTCAACATTCTCAAGAAATACTTCCAGCTCTTCGCCAACCTGAACTTTGCTCAGGTCATCAAATTCTTCACCGGGAATAATACCTTCAGATTTAAAACCGATGTCTACTAGAACATCGCTATCTGTAACATCCAGAATTTTACCTTTGACGATATCACCTTGCTTTATTTCATGCAGAGTTTTATCATACATCTGGGTCAGGAAATTCATTTCCTGGTCTGAATATTCACTATCTTCTGTCAGATCCTCGAGACGGACAACTTCAAGATCATCATCCTCTTTGTCACTCTTCTTTGCAGATTCCTTTTTTTCATCAGATTTTGATTTCTGATCTGCAGATTCTTCTGATTTTACCTCTTCAGTTGTGTCGTCTTTACTATCCGTTTCTTTTTTAGCCTCTTCAGGTTTATCCTCCTCAGGTTTTTGCTCAGATACAGGTTCATCCTTTTTTTCAGGGATAGGCTCTTCCTGTACCTCAGGTTTGGTCTCTTCTGTGACCTCTTTCTTTTCCTCAGTCATTTAATGAAATACCTCCTGGTAATAAAGATAATACCCGATAAGCGGGTATAAAAAATTGCAAAGCCGTATAATTTAAAGTAATTATATTCCCCAAACAACAATTTTTTATGCTCTTCCTCATACCTGAAAAGTTACATTCATCCGGATTTAGTTCCCCCTCTCCTTTCAAAGGAGAGGGGGTTAGGGGGTGAGGTCCGTGATCCAAACCACAAAACTCTTTTATTCTTATCCCCCTCCCCTTTCAAAGGAGAGGGGGTTAGGGGGTGAGGTCCGTGATCCAAACCACAGAACTCTTTTATTCTTATCCCCCTCCCCTTTCAAAGGAGAGGGGGTTAGGGGGTGAGGTCCTTCGTGTATATGAAACACAGATTCGTGAACTCAAGAAATATGATGAACTTTTAGTCGTTGCGAGAGTCCTGAAAAAAAGTTATGAAGATTTTTCCTTTTCCTTAACAATATCGATCACCTTTTGAACTTGCTCATCAATCGTTAAATCTGAGGTATCAATAATGATCGCGTCATCGGCCGGTTTCAATGGGGCAACATCACGTGTGGAATCGATTAAATCACGCTGTATGATTTCTTCTTTTATACGATCCCGCTTGACATATATATTTTTTTTCTCCAATTCCTTCAATCGGCGGTCGGTTCGATTGTCAACACCTGCATCCATAAATATTTTAATATCTGCATCCGGTAATACAACAGTGCCGATATCACGTCCATCCATGACAACACCGCCGTTTTTTGCTAACGCTCTTTGTTTTCTCTTCATTATTTCACGGACTTCCTCGTATGCGGATATGACACTGATAATACGTGTTACTTCCGGTAATCTGATTTCTTCAGAGACATCTTTGTTATTAAGCAGTGTTCGCGGGCCATCCTTATCCGGCACAAGTTGTATCAGGGATTCTCTGGCAATATTTACAACTTCAGATTCATCTTTCTCTGATACCTGACGCTTGATTACCTCCAGTGTGAGCGCACGATACATCGCACCACTATCGATGTACAGGTAGTTTAGGATATTTGCAACCTTTCTTGCCGTAGTGCTTTTTCCTGAAGCAGCAGGTCCATCTATTGCAATTATTAACGGAAGACCGTCGGCTTTACTCATACGTTTTTAACCTGCCAATTTCTTCTTTGCTCAGATAACGCCATTCACCTCTTTTTATCCCGGTAAGATTTAAGGGACCAAATCCAATACGATCCAAATCAACAACGTTATAACCAAGTTCATCAAACATTCGTCTTATTTGCCTTTTTCGCCCCTCGTGAAGAATTACTTCTAAAAAACTACAGTTATCAATAATACGAATTTCAGACAATTTGCATGGTGCAGTTTTTCTATCGTCTAAGAGGATACCTCTTTCAAAATGATATTGATCTTTTGGTTGAATAATTCTATCAAGGAGTACATGGTAGGTTTTTGGTATTTTAAATTTTGGATGCATTAATTTATTGGATAGTTCGCCGTCGTTTGTCAGCAACAGCAAACCTGTTGTATCCTGATCAAGCCTGCCAACAGGAAAGATCCTTATATTGAGCGGGATCAAATCGAGAACCGTATTGCGCTCATATTCATCTTTTGCAGAAGTTATAACACCTTTTGGCTTATTTAGTATGAGATATACAAGCTTTTGTTCTGATTTTACCTCTTTCCCGTCAAATGTAATCTTATCTCTGAATTCATCTATTTTAATACCGAGTGTTTTTACAATATTCCCATTAACCGTTATTCTGCCTTCAGCAATGTAATCATCACACTTCCTTCGTGATCCAATTCCGGCTGAGGAGAGATATTTATTCAGTCGTATCATGTTTGATGGACTCGTCCTGGTTTGAATTCAAGTCTTCTTCCCCAGTATCTGATTGCTCTAAAGTTCCCTCTGCTTCGGATGCATCTAAGCTGGTTAAACCCAATGCCTCTGGCTCCAGTTGTTTCAGAGCCACTTGATCCAGACTTTCTAAAAATTTATCATCCTCTTTTAATAACTCATCGATTTCTTTTAATTTCGGAAGAGCATCCAAACTTTTTAATCCAAAATACTCAAGAAAATAGTTTGTTGTAGCATATAGTAAGGGATTACCCGGTGCTTTTTGACGGCCTTCAATTGTGACAAGATTTCTTTCTAATAGGGTTTTGACAACACCATCGACATTAACACCCCGGATGTTTTCAATTTCATGCTTCGTGATTGGTTGTTTATAGGCAATAATTGCTAGGGTTTCTAGTGCTCTTTGTGTAAGCCGTGATGCCTGGCGCCCTTTATAAAGCTTTTGCACGTATGAAGCATAGTCCTCTTTCGAGACAATCTGATATCCTCCCGCAATTTCAATAATTTTCATTGCGCTCTCGGAATTTTGATAATGCTGATCTAACGCATCAAGTCCTTCTCGTATATCCTTTACTGACGAAACTTCCAACAGCTCTTTCAGTTTTTGAATTGTCAAAGGTGTATCACTGGCAAAAAGTAAGGCTTCAATTATATTTCGCATATCAGCTGTCATATTTCCTAGTTCTAATAGTAATTGTTTATGTTATTCGGAATATTTGCTATCATTTATCAGCCCACAACCATCGGCATTAATTACCGAAAACCGAATGCCTATAGCCGAATAGCTCATTCCCAATTATTTATTCCCAGTACTCCAATACCCCACCACTCCAATATCCTTCTAGCACACATCCCGATCTCCTATCTCGTATCCAATAACCACTCTCTAATGTAACAATCGCTTATGCAATTGATATCTTAATCTCTTCAAAAACCTGGGTCTGGCTAACAATGATTTTACGTATCTTTATTAACTCCAGTAAAGCTAGAAAAGTAACAATAATGACAATCTTATCTTTAAAAGAAGTTATAAGTTCACTAAAAAGTATCGAAGATCGTTTCTCGAGTGTATCAAGAATATAGGCAGTTTGTTCTTCAATCGTCACCTCTATCTTCTTTACTTCATGGTAGGTGACTTTTGGCATATTATCAAGTGCCTTTTTAAATGCAAGCAAAAGATCAAACAGGCTTACATTTTGTAAATACTCTTCATTAGAGACAGGTTGATCATCTTGCGGTTTAATAAAGAATTTTCGGACATACATTTTTCTGCGATGATCTTCGTATTCATACATCTCGGAAGCAGCTTCTTTAAATTTTTTGTATTCCAATAATCTCTCTACCAGTTCTGTGCGTGGATCTTCGATGGAATCATCATCCCCAAAAACCGGTTTGGGAAGCAACATCCGCGCCTTGATGCTCATCAATGTTGCCACCATCTCTATGAATTCTCCAGCCACTTCAAGATCAAGAATTTTCATAATCTCAATATATTCAAGAAATTGATTTGTTATATCGTGGATAGGAATATCGTAGATATCTATCTCATGTTTTCTGATTAAAAACAGTAAGAGATCAAAAGGACCTTCAAATATTTCAGTTTTGACCCGGTAGACCATTTTAACCCATTCTCATTGCCTTATGAACATCATCCATCGTTGATTGCGCCTCTTTTCTGGCGGCGGTATTCCCATTTTCAATGATTTCTTCGACCTCACGCAGGTGCGTGATATAATACTCTCTTCTTTCTCGGTGAGGTGCAAAAAAATCGGCTATTCTTTTTGCACAGTTCTTTTTACAATCCACACATCCCAGAACACCACTCTTGCAATCCGCTTCTATTTGCGGGACCTCTCCGCTATTAAACTTTTGATGATAGGCAAAAACGTTACAAATTTCAGGATGCCCGGGATCATTACGTCGTACTTTTTCAGGATCCGTAATCGCTGTTCTTACACTTTTAAAAATATCCTCTTCAGTGTCTGACATCAGGATAAAATTATGATTTGACTTCCCCATTTTGCGACCGTCGAGGCCTGGAAGTCTGGCAAAATTGGTCAATTTTGTCTCTGGTTCGGGAAATACTTCCGCATAAGTGGAATTAAATTTCCGTGCTATTTCCCGGGTGATCTCTACATGAGGTGCCTGATCTTCACCAACCGGAACAACACTTGCCTTGTACATAAGAATATCTGCTGCCTGTAGAACCGGATATCCAAGGTGACCATATAAAAGCGTTTCTGAATTGAGATCCCTTACCTGTTCCTTAAGCGTTGGATTTCTTTCCAGACGTGCAGTAGTAATCAGCATAGAAAGCAGCAGATGAAGTTCTGCATGTTCTTTTATTTCAGATTGAACAAAAATCGGATTCTCTGGTTTGATGCCGGCACTTAACCAGTCTATGACCATATCCTGTGTCTGTGCTTTGACTTCAAAGGCAGCACTTGGATTTGTTGTAAGAGAATGCCAGTCAGCAACAAAAAAGAAATTATCATACTCATCCTGTAATTCTATCCAATTTTCCAGCGCTCCTGCATAATTACCCAGATGTAATCGTCCCGAAGGTCGCATACCACTCAAAATCCTTTTATTAGGCATTTTATCTCCTATCGATTTAAAAATATCAACCACTGAGCCCACGGAGTATTTAATTTATGTTTAATAATTTCTACCATGGATTGCTCTTACTACAAACGTATTACCATCAATCATATATAGGTTTATATCAAAAGTATATATCTCAGTGTCCTCAGGGGTATGTATTTTTACTTCAAATACAAATATGGTCGCCAACTTTCATGTGGCTTTTCTATAAAAAATTGTAGAAAAAAAAGTTTGCTCGGCTTCTGAGCTTTTTTTAGTAATTTCATACCCGCCTGATCCGGTGTTCTGTTCCCCTTGCGGTTATTGCAACGAACACATGCACAGACAAGATTATCCCATGTATGTTTACCACCAAATTGTTTTGGAATAATATGATCCACTGTCAGCGGTTGGGTTCTTTTTCCACAATATTGACATATGTGACGATCTCGACGGAGAACATTTTTTCGACTCAAGATCACAGGCGTATATGGTTTATAGATGTATATTTGCAGGCGAACAACACTGGGAAATGGCATACTGAAACTAACCGCCCGAATTTCAGTATCGAACGCTTCAACAATCTCCGCTTTCCCGAGGTACACCAATATTACCGCCTTTTTTGCATTACAAATGGCAATTGGTTCGTAATTTTGGTTTAAAACAAGGACGTTCTTATTGAGTCTATCCGCCGAAAACATATTTCCCCGAATGTTAAAAGAAGGTTCTTACATCTACAAAACTTTTGTATAAAACCTCATTGTAATGAGGATCATCACGAAAAAGACTATTTAGTTTTACAATACCTCTTGCATGGACAATTCTGCCACCCCCAAGTGCCATACCGACATGCGTAATCTTAGAGCCTGTATCTGAAAAAAAATAAAGATCACCGGGTTTAGCATCCTCGGGATTATCCGAAACATAGGTGCCATCACGCTGTTGCATCCATGAATCCCTGGGTAAATTTATTCCGATCAAAGAAAAAACAGTCTGAATTAAACCTGAACAATCAAATCCTTTTACGGATCGACCTCCCCAAAAATAGGGATAACCTAAAAATTCATTTATCAACTGTACCGCACCCTTCCGGTTCGCTGGGGGAAACGCCCGAAAAATGTTGTTTCCAACCCACCCGGTTAAGCC